>Ga0209344_10002152_pt1 | contig 22886 bp, 14 predicted proteins | sample Cruoilmetagenom6_FD_187293 | JGI IMG/M metagenome (GOLD analysis project Ga0209344, IMG submission 187293) | Oil polluted marine microbial communities from Coal Oil Point, Santa Barbara, California, USA - Santa Barbara Oil Seep Sample 6 (SPAdes)... | ecosystem: Environmental > Aquatic > Marine... | reverse complement strand
GTGGCTCCTTTCCTTAAGGATAAAAAAGGTTTGGTGGCCCATACCTCTGGAAGTGTAGGGTTAAAATCCCTCGGAAATATAGATAATAGAGGGGTTTTTTATCCACTGCAAACATTTAGTAAGGGCAAGGCAATCGATTTTAAAAAGGTGCCGATCTGTATTGAGGCAGAACACATTGCCAACATGGAACTTTTGAAAAAATTGGCTGGACTCATCTCTATGGAAGTGCACGAGATTACGAGTGACCAAAGGAAATCACTTCATTTGGCAGCCGTTTTTGTGAATAATTTCACCAATTATCTTTTTACTATAGGCCAAGATATTTGTACGGAACATGATTTGCCATTTTCCATGTTAAACCCTTTGATCAAGGAAACTGTGAATAAATTGGACTATCTCCCTCCCTGCGATTCCCAAACCGGACCGGCCAAAAGAAACGATGTTAAGACGATGGAAACCCATTTAAATCTGCTTAAAAATAAAAATTATCAGGATATTTACAGCTTGTTAAGCAAATTGATAGGAGAAAGATATGGACAAAAGTTATAAGGAACTGCTTCAGGATATAACCACTTTTGTATTTGATGTGGATGGCGTTTTTACAGATGGCAAAATCATTATCACCACTAGCGGCGAAATGTTAAGGACTATGAACGTTCAAGATGGCTATGCCGTAAAGGTAGCCATTCAACAAGGGTATAATATCTGTATCATTTCCGGAGGCACCAACGAAGGGGTTAGATTGCGATTAAAGGGATTGGGAGTTACCGATATCCACATGGGTGCCCATCATAAAATAGACCCTTTTGACGAATATCTGGATATTTACAATATAAATCCACAACATGTTCTCTATATGGGCGATGACATTCCTGATATTCCCCCAATGAGGTTGGCGGGTATTCCTTGTTGTCCACAAAATGCTGTACCTGAGGTAAAGGCTATGTCCAAATACATTTCCCATAAACATGGAGGCGATGGTTGTGTAAGGGATGTTATAGAACAAGTACTGAAGGTAAGGGGGCATTGGGCCGAAAATTTCAGTGCCAAGAACGATTAACATTATGCCCAACAACAAACTAAAGGAATATCGGATTATACTTGCCTCGGCATCCCCTAGACGACAGCAGTTTTTTAGAGAAATGGAAATCGAATTTAAAGTACATCCGATACATGTAGACGAAATATATCCCGAGCATTTAAAGGGGGCGGAAATTTCGGATTATCTGGCAAAATTAAAGGCTGCTGGATATGAAAAAAAGCTGGATACCAGGGATATCCTCATAACGTCGGATACGGTAGTTTGGCATAACAATATATCGTTGGCAAAGCCTGCCGATCACGACGAAGCCTTTTCCATGCTAAGGACTCTTTCCAACGATTGGCACGAAGTAATTACGTCTGTCTGCCTTACCACCAAGGATCAACAACAGCTGGTGAATCAATGCACGAAGGTAAAATTCAAAAAATTGGACTACGCGGAAATAGAATACTATATCCAACACTATAACCCGTTTGACAAAGCCGGTGGCTATGGTATTCAGGATTGGATAGGGCTCATTGGAATTGAAGAAATACAGGGTTCCTATACCAATGTGGTTGGCTTGCCCACCCAATTGGTTTACAAAACGTTAATGGCCATGGCTGGTTAGTTTATTTTGAATAATTTTAGGAAAATTTTAATGCTATGCAACGTCTGCTTTCTTTCATTTTTGTGCACATCTTAATTATATTTGTACTTTTAAGTGCTTGCAAGGAAAAACCAAGAGAAGCCGAGAACGTTTCCCTTGTAGGAGGTGATATAAAAATGTCCGTTGCCAAACCGGTTAAACCCGTCTTATCCGAGGAATTCAAGAATTACTGGTATGCAGGAAAGGCAGAGATAACTTCCTATAAATTGGAGCAGGCCCGTTATGGTGAATTAAGGGAAGGTAATGCGGTTTTAATATATGTTACCGAACCATTTTTAGCGGACAAACAGGTGAAGGCCGATCAATCAAATCCCAATAACGTTTCTGTGTTGAAACTCAATAGCACAAAAAAGTTCCTAACCGGTATTTACCCCTATTCCATAATGAACAGTAGTTTTTATCCCGTATCGGATAAACAACATGCCATAAAGCTTTCCGCATCCGTGCAGGAATGGTGTGGCCAGGTATATACGCAGTTGAACAATAGGGATAAATTTGAAGTAAATTCCTTTTCCTATTTTGAGAGCGAAGGGGATCAAACCATCATTTTGGACAAAACGCATTTAGAAAACGAAATATGGAATAAAATAAGGATCAATCCCAACAACCTTCCTGTTGGCAACATCCATATGATACCTTCCATGGAATATTTACGTCTGGCACACAAACAACTGAAAGCCTATGGCGCCAAAGCAGAATTGAATCTGGATGCTGATCCAAATACTTATAAAATCACCTACCCGGAATTGGATAGAACCTTGGCGATCAGCTTTTCCAAATCCTTCCCATATACCATTGAAAATTGGTCCGAAAGTTATACCAGTGGGTTTGGATCCAAGGCAAAAATACTCACTACCAAGGCAACGAAAATAAAAACATTAAAAAGGGCATATTGGCAGGAAAACAAAAATAGTGATGTATTTTTGCGCGATAGTTTAGGATTATAATTCTATGGAAACATTTTTTTTGGAGTACAAAAATGAACTTTTAGGCACAGCCATATGTTTATTGGTGCTATTGATTTTAAAATATTTAGGAACCAAGGCAATACAAAAAGTCGGCAAAATAAGTGATATAAATGAGGTTCGTACGCGCTTGATCGTTAAATATTCCACTGTTGGCCTCACTACTTTTGGAATAGTTGCCTTGATTTTGATCTGGGGGGTAGAAATGAAGGATATCGGCTTGGTGTTTTCCTCTGTTTTTGCTGTTATAGGTGTGGCCCTGTTTGCACAATGGTCCATATTGAGCAATGTTACGGCCGGGGTTATACTGTTTTTTTCCTTTCCATTTAAGATAGGTGATAAAATTAAAATAATGGATAAGGAAATTGAATTGCCCAACGAGGTATATCTTATAGAGGATATAAGGGCCTTTCATATACATCTTAGAAGAAGTAATGGAGAACTATTTACCTACCCTAACAACATGATGCTCCAGAAAGCCATAGCCTTGGCACAAACCTATGAAAACTCATTGGAAAGCAGTGAAGTTTTATAAGGTGTTAAAGTAGTTGTAAAAATTACGGCTTCGGATTTTATATTTTTATATTTGGAAACCAACTAAAACATATACGTATGCGCCTTCCTTGGGTATTCTTTATTGGGATACTATTCTCATTTCAACTTGCTGATGCTCAAGCACCTAAAAAGAATACTTCTTCGGATATTTTTCATGCCATTCAAAAATTGAATTTTTTGGGTTCGGCCCTTTATATCGCGGCTCATCCGGATGATGAAAACACACGGTTGATTTCCTATCTTTCCAATGAAACAAAAGCTAAAACGGCCTACTTATCCCTAACCCGCGGTGATGGAGGACAAAATTTAATCGGTCCCGAACTTAGAGAGCTGTTGGGGGTTTTGCGTACACAGGAACTATTGGCTGCCAGGCGTATAGACGGCGGGGAACAATTTTTTACGCGGGCTAATGATTTCGGGTACTCCAAGCACCCAAAGGAAACTCTTAAAATCTGGAACAAAGGGGCTGTGCTAAGTGATGTTATTTGGGTTATACGCAATTTTAAGCCAGATGTTATTATCAATAGATTTGACCATAGATCGCCAGGTTCTACACACGGCCATCATACTTCTTCGGCCATGCTGAGCTATGAGGCCTTCGATTTGGCCAACAACCCCAATATATATCCTGAACAACTAAAGAAGACGGACATTTGGCAGCCAAAAAGGCTTTTTTTTAATACCTCTTGGTGGTTTTATGGCAGTGAGGACAAGTTCCAAAAAGCGGACAAATCCAAGATGATCGATCTGGAGGTTGGGGTCTATTATCCTTTGAAGGGCTTATCCAACAATGAAATAGCATCTCTTGCAAGTAGTCAGCATTTGTGCCAAGGTTTTGGAAGGTTGGCAACGCGCGGTAGTGAAAAGGAATATATAGAACTTTTAAAAGGCGATCTCCCAAAGAATAGATCGGATATTTTCGACGGGATTAATACCACTTGGTCACGTGTTGAAGGAGGGGCAGCCGTTGGGAAGATTTTATATGAAATAGAAAATAACTTCGATTTTGCCCAACCGTCAAGACACCTGCCAAAGCTCATAGAAGGTTATAGGGCTATCTTAAAAATAAAGGACGAGCACTGGAAAGAAATCAAGAAAAAAGAATTGGAAGAAATCATACAAGCAGTCAGTGGACTCTATTTGGAGGCTACTTCCGCAGAATCCAATACCTACCCTGGAAGTAATATCGTTATAAATATTGAGGCTCTGAATAGAAGCAATGCCAAGATTAATCTTATAGCCGTTTCCACCAGCACCGATAATCGCATAATTAAAAAAATCGCCCTAAAAGAAAACCAGAAGGAGTTATTCCAAATGAATCTAAATGTTCCCGAAAATATAGGATACACTAGTCCATATTGGCTAAATGCCAAAGGCAGCACGGGAATGTATACGGTAGAGGATCAAAATCTAATAGGGAAACCGGAAACACCCAAAGCCTTTAAAGTAAATTTTGAACTGGATTTCAATGGGTTTACCATAAATTTTGAAAAACCAATTGTATACAGATATTCCAAACCGGAAAAAGGTGAACTTTATCAACCCTTTGAGATATTGCCAGAGGCAACAGCTAGCTTTATGGATAAGGTAATCATTTTTTCCAATTCCGAACCCAAGGAAATTCCTGTTACTATAAAAGCACTTAAAGACAATGTAAAGGGCGAATTGCAACTGTGTTTTGGAAAAGGTTGGAAAGTTGATCAGGAAATAAAACCTTTTGAAATAGCAAAAAAAGGCGACCAGCGAATATTGAAATTTGTCTTGACCCCACCTATGGTAGAAGATGAGAATTATATTTCCCCCATTATTAAAGTGGATGGCAAGGAAATATCCAAAGAATTGATAGAAATATCCTATGACCACATTCCCAAACAATCGGTGTTGATGCCTAGCGAAACCAAAGTGGTGCGTTTGGACATCGACAAGAATGGAGAAAATATTGGGTATATAGAGGGGGCTGGCGATGAAATACCTGAAAGTCTAACACAAATAGGATATAAGGTCCAAAAAATAGACCCTTCAGGCATACAAGCCGGTTCCTTGACCAAGTTTGATGCCATCGTTATAGGTATAAGGGCATACAACGTGGTGGATGAATTAAAATTTAAACAACGCTATTTATTGGATTATGTTAAGGATGGCGGCAACCTTATTGTTCAGTACAATACAGCTGGTAGAAATGGGTTGGACATGGAAAACCTTGCCCCCTACCCCCTGACCATTTCCCGGGATAGGGTTACGGATGAATCATCCAGTGTTGGCATACTGGCCAAAACACATCCCCTAGTTAATTATCCCAATAAAATAACCCAAGACGATTTTAATGGCTGGGTACAGGAACGTGGACTTTATTTCCCGAATCAATGGTCCAATGAATTTACGCCAATTCTAGCCATGAACGATGAAGGGGAATCGGCCTTATCAGGTAGTTTATTAGTTGCACCTTACGGCAAGGGGAACTATATTTATACGGGATTAAGTTTTTTTAGGGAGTTGCCGGCAGGTGTAACAGGAGCTTATAGACTGTTTGCCAACATGCTTTCCCTGAAACAAGAGACTCAAAAATAAGCTGTAGCTAATAAGAATCATTATGTTCGAAAAATTTGATTGGAAAAAAGAATATACGCTGGTAATAGCGCTCAATATTATCTATATAATTGTTTTTTATTTAATAATGACCGGAAACCGATAAAATGGCTGCAATAGATTGGATCATACTTGTCGGAACCCTTATTTTTATTGTTGGATATGGTGTTTGGAAAACAAAGGGCAGTAAGGATGTAACGGACTATGTCCTTGGTGGTCACGATGCCAAATGGTGGACCATAGGTTTGTCCGTAATGGCTACGCAGGCCAGTGCCATAACATTTTTGTCCACACCCGGACAGGCTTTTCATGATGGAATGGGGTTCGTTCAGTTTTATTTTGGCCTGCCATTGGCCATGATTATCATTTGTATTGTATTTGTTCCCATTTATCATCGTCTCAATGTATATACGGCTTATGAATTTTTGGAAAACCGCTTCGATCTAAAAACAAGGACCTTGGCGGCATTATTATTTTTAATTCAGCGCGGCCTTGCCGCAGGGATTACAATTTTTGCCCCTTCAATTATTCTTTCCGCTGTATTGGGTTGGGATTTAAAGACCCTAAATATTTTAATAGGCATTCTAGTGATAATTTATACCGTTTCGGGTGGTACCAGAGCGGTAAGTGTTACGCATAAACAACAAATGTTCATTATAATGACAGGGATGTTCATCGCGTTCTTTTTTATACTTGGTTATTTGCCTGCAGACATCACTTTTAGCAAGGCGCTGAAAATTGCTGGAGCCAGTGATAAATTGAATATTTTGGATTTTAGCATCAATACCACCAGTAGGTATACGTTTTGGAGTGGAATAACGGGCGGACTTTTCCTAGCCCTGGCCTACTTTGGTACGGACCAAAGCCAGGTTCAAAGATATCTCTCCGGAAAAACCGTAAGGGAAAGTCAACTTGGCTTAATTTTCAATGGATTGTTAAAAATACCCATGCAGTTCTTTATTTTATTGGTGGGGGTAATGGTGTTTATTTTTTTTCAGTTCAACCATTCTCCTTTAAATTTCAATCCCGCGGCTACCAATGCCATAATGGAATCTCCTTACTCGGAGGATTATAAGATATTGGAAGAGGAACAGTTGGTGTTGGAAGGTGAAAAAAGAATGGCCCAAAATAAATTTTCCGGGGCCCTTGATCTTAAGGAGTATGATGCTATTGAAGATGCCAAACAGCACATTGTAAATATAAACAACAAAGATAAGGAAAATAGAAAGGCAGCCCAGGCCCTAATTGCCATGGCCGATGACAGTGTGGAGACCAATGACAAGGATTATGTATTTATACATTTTATTTTAAATTTTCTCCCCAAAGGACTTATTGGACTTTTATTGGCGGTGATATTATCGGCAGCAATGTCCTCTACCGCCTCAGAATTAAATGCCTTGGGAACGGTTACCTCTTTGGACTTGTATAAGCGTAATAAAAAGGGTGAATTTACTCAGGCGCATTATGTAAAAGTTTCAAAGTTGTTTACCCTTATGTGGGGAGCTATAGCCATTTCAATTGCTTGTGTGGCCAATTTGTTCGATAATCTTATTCAATTAGTAAATATTATAGGGTCTATATTTTACGGAAACGTTCTTGGTATCTTTCTCATCGCCTTCTTTTTTAAATTCATTAAGGGAAATGCTGTTTTTGTAGCTGCCTTGATAACACAGTGCATCGTCATAATTGGTTTTAGTTATGACTGGATGTCCTATTTGTGGTTAAATGCCTTCGGTTGTTGTTTGATCATTATTTTGGCTACCATATTGGAAGGATTTGATCGCCTACTGAAAAACCCACCGGTTAAAGCTTAGTTTTTCTTCTCCCTTTAGTGGAATGGGTATTGTATATGGAAAAAAACCAAAATTCTTTTCCTCGCTTTTTATCAGGATAGATTTGCATTTTATGATTGTTATATACCGTAAAATGATGAAGCTAACGAAAATTTTAGGTAATATCTTAGGAATATTTCTATATTTAATGTTGAAAATCCATTAAGAGCTTCTTCATATGCCTAAAATTCTGTTCCAGAATCAACAATATAATGATTAAGGATAAATATACTATAAAGGACATTGCTCAAATGGCAGGTGTTTCCAAGGGAACAGTAGATAGGGTATTACATAAACGCGGGAAGGTTTCCAAAAGTGCCTTCGAGAAAGTGGATAAAATTCTTAAGGAAATAGATTATAGGCCCAATCCCATTGCCCGAAATCTTAAAAAGAATAAAACGTATAGTATACATGTACTACTTCCGGACCCCCATAAGGATCCCTATTGGATTCCTGCCAATGAAGGAGTGTTGGAGGCCGCAAATCAATTTACCCCTTTCGGAATACTTATAAGGAAGTACTTTTATGACCCTACGGATAAATCTTCCTTTTTGATCCAATCGGAAGAAGCTATTCTATCGCAACCTGATGTTCTTTTAATGGCTCCTATTTTTGAAAGCGAATCCCAAGTAATTTTGGGAAAATGTTGTAGGACCAAAATCCCTGTGGTGCTGTTCAACAACCATATGAACACATTCAAGGAACAGATTTTCATAGGTCAAGATCTGAAACAAAGCGGAAGGGTGGCTGCAAGTTTAATGGGCAAGATTATTGGGGAAAATGATGAAATAGCCATCATCCACATAAACAAAGAGCCCCATATGCAATCCAAGGAAAATGGTTTTGTAGAGTTTTTTAAGGAAAAGCCGGATAGAAATCATATTATGGTTTCCAAAACTTTTAATTCGGCCGATAAAATCGGTTTTAACCAAGAAGTATCCCAATTCATAAAAAGCCATCCTAGAATAAATGCATTTTTTGTAACCAATTCAAAAGCCTATATGTTGGTAGAAGCTTTCGAAAGTTTAGAAAAGAAAGATGGGATCATCATAGGATATGATTTATTAAAACCTAATATAAAGTATCTGGAACAAGGGGCGATAAAATTTTTGATTCATCAAAAATTAAAAAGACAAGCTTTTCTAAGCGTAAATTACTTGGCCGAACATTTTCTTTTTGGAAAACCATTGCCCTCTCAGGAACTACTCCCTATAGATATTATTACCACGGAAAACGCACATTACTACCTTTAAGTAGCCTTCGGAATCGTATTTTTCTTGACCACCGACCTTAAAAAGATTAAGGTTTTATTTAATGTGCTCGTACACATTTATGCATTTACTATTTGTTTTGTTAAAAAAAAAGATTAATTTCACTCTTAACTTAATATTAACAAACAACTAAATTATTAACTCAAACAATTTTATTATGGTCAAAAAATTGCTATTATTTTTTGTACTAGTGTTCGGAGCTTATCCGTTACTGGCGCAAAGCAAAACGGTGACAGGTACGGTCACCGATGCTACGGATGGTTCCCCTCTACCAGGAGTAAACGTATTGGTGCAAGGAACCACAACTGGATCTCAGACTGATTTTGATGGAAACTATTCTATTGAGGCAGCAAGCGGAGACGTATTGGTTTTTTCGTTCCTTGGAATGAAATCCCAATCGATAACTGTAGGTACATCCAACAATTATGATGTATCCATGGAAGAAGATGCGGAACAACTGGGAGAAGTGGTTGTTACGGCATTGGGTATTAGAAGGGAAGAAAAAACCCTAACCTATGCCCAGCAGACCGTTAGGGCAGATGAATTAACTGCGACTAGGGATCCTAATTTCATGAATAGTATATCCGGTAAAGCTGCCGGGGTTGAGATTAAGAAAAGTAGTTCTGGTGCCGGTGGATCTACCAAGATCGTTCTTAGGGGTAACAAATCTTTAAGTGGTGATAGTTCTCCATTATTTGTAATCGATGGTATTCCTATGGCCAACAATAAAGGAGGTCAACCAGGAATGTGGGGAGGAGTTGATGCAGGTGACGGACTATCCGCTATCAATCCAGACGATATTGAGAGCATCAGTATACTAAAAGGCTCCAATGCTGCTGTACTATATGGTAGCCAAGGTGCCAACGGGGTGGTTGTTATTACCACTAAGCAAGGTAAGTCTGGCAAGACTACCGTTAGTTTAAATTCCGGTTATACTTTTGAACACTATCTTGAACTACCAGATTTACAGTTTAAATACGGGGCAAATGGAAATGCCAAGGAAAGCTGGTCTACCACCCCGGGTGATTATGCTAGCAGTTATGTAGAAGAATTCTTCCAAACTGGTCACAACTTCAACAATACAGTTACCGTTAGTGGAGGTAATGATAAGACTACAGCCTATTTCTCTTATGGTAATATCACTGCTTCTGGAATAACACCAGAGAACAAATACCAGAAGAACAATTTTACCTTTAAGCAGTCCACCAAAATGTTCAACGATAAGGTTACTGTTACTTCCAGTGTTATTATGGCCCTAGAGGAAACAGAAAATAGGTTGCCTGCAGGATATTATCTAAACCCATTAACGGGGTTATATATGTTTCCAAGACAGCGAAATTTTTATGATTTCAAAAATAGCTACCAGGTTTTTGACACTGACAGAAACTTGTACGCACAGAACTGGTTTGTTGTGGATCACCATCAATCCAATCCGTATTGGATAATTAACAAACAACCTAAAACTGATGAAAGTAAAAGGGTTATAGGAAGTTTAAGTCTTGAATATGATATTACCGAAAAACTAAAATTACAGGTAAGGGGTAACTATGATTATGCTGTAAAAGAGTTTGAACAACAGCATGCTGCTACCTCTAATTCTACCAACGTACATCCTAAAGGTGCTTGGAATTACAGAAAGTATGACGACCAATTGGTCTATACCGATGCCATTCTTAGCTACGATACGGATTTAAGTGAAAACTTCAGTTTAAATGGGGTGCTGGGAGCAAGTTACCAGAAAACCAAATACGGTATAGGAATTGGAGTAGGTCCTGATGGTAATGGATCAGGGACATTGGGGTTGATTTATCCCAATGAATTCTTTTTTCAAAATTTACCCACTAACGTACCTGTGACATCACTAACGGATGGGGAAGTTATTAAGCAAGGAGCTTTTGCCAACCTACAAATAGGATATAAGGAAATGCTTTTCTTGGATTTTTCAGGAAGAAACGACTGGGCTTCCACTTTGGCCCTAACAGGAAATGACTCCTATTTTTATCCTTCTGTGGGTGTAACCGGTATAATTAGTGAAATGTTCACTATGCCAGAGGCTGTTAGCTTTGGTAAATTAAGGGCTTCCTATACCCAGGTAGGTAACGAAGTACCTTTTAATAGAATCAACCCACAAAATTCTATAGCTACTAATGGTGGTGTAAACAGAAATACGGTAAAGCCATTTTTGGATGCAAAACCTGAAATTATTACTAGCTTGGAATTTGGAGCTGATTGGAGATTTTTTCAAAACAGATTGGGAGTAGACATAACCTATTATAGTTTAACCAGTAAAGATCAATTTATTGAAGTACCTTTATTACAGTCGGAATCTGAAGGAGGGTATACCACCAAATTTATCAACGCTGGGGAAATCACTAATAAGGGTTGGGAAATTACACTTAGTGCAACTCCTATACAGACTGATGATTTTCAATGGGTTACTGCTTTTAACTACACAAAAAACACCAACGAAATTGTCGATATAGGACCTGATGATGATAAGGTAATCAATCTTGGTTCCTCAGAAGGTTATCAATCCAAATTGGTTGAAGGTGGAGCCTTCAATGATCTATATGTACTGAAATTCTTAAGGAACGACCAAGGTCAGATCCTGTTTGATGCTGGAAAGCCTTTAAGAACGGCAACTACTGAACTCGTAGGTAATTTGGACCCTGATTGGACCCTTGGTTGGAACAACAATTTTAGTTATAAGAGGTTTACACTTGGTATGCAGATAAATGGTAAATTTGGAGGAAACGTATTTAGTCAAACCGAATCCATGTTGGACGGTGCCGGTGTTTCCCAAAGAACTGCCGATGCAAGGGATGCTGGTGGCGTTACTGTTAACGGTGTTGATCAAACTTCGGGAACAGCCATAACAACGGTAGATGCCGAAACATGGTTTAGAGCTATTGGTGATAGAAACGGTGTTGGGGAGGCCTATGTATATGATCGTACCAATATTAGGTTGAGCCAACTTTCTTTGGGTTATAATATTGATGTGTCAAAATTAGGATTACCAATATCTGCAGCCTCATTGTCATTCATTGGGAACAATTTGTTCTATATTTTCAAAGATGCTCCTTTCGACCCAGAATTGGCAATGAGTACCAATCAAAATGCTCAGGGATTGGATAACTTTAATCTTCCTTCAACAGGAAGTTATGGATTTAATCTAAAAGTAACATTCTAATTTATAAAAGATGAAAAAGTTAATATACCTAATTACAATGGTCATTGCCTTTAGTGCATGTACCAACGATTTTGAAGAAACAAATACCAATCCATATCAAATATCCGGTGAATCATTAAAACAGGATTTTAATCATGTGGGGGCATTTTACTCCTCCATGCTTAGCCAAATATTTGGTAACCAGGTAGATCATAACTTGACCAATGTTACCTTTGCGCAGCATTTGGCCACCCCTACCCCGTTTGTTGGGGGTGTAAATAACACTACCTACTATATACGTTGGAATGGTTACTGGGCCAGGGAATATAACAATGTTATGGCCCCTGCCAAGCAAGTAATAGACATTGCTGCAGCAGACGGTTATGACGTGTTTGTGGAATGGGCCAATTTAATTAGAATTGTATCCATGTCCAGGGTAACTACCTATTATGGACCAATTATTTATACCAATTATGGTTCCACAGGCAGTGCCCTTTATGATAGCGAGGAAACATTATATAATGCCTTCTTTAGCGATTTAGATAGAATTATTTCTGTTTTCAGTGCCAATACAGACTATGTTGGTCTAACCAATTTTGATGCCAGTTATGGTGGAGACGTTGGTCAATGGGCTAAATATGCCAATTCATTAAGGTTGCAATTGGCCATGCGTATCTCTAAGGTAGCTCCAGACTTGGCTAAAGCCCAAGGTGAGAAGGCTATGGCTGATCCAGTAGGTCTAATTGAGACCAACGCGGATAACTTTAATATTTCCTTGTACGGTTCTAAATTTCACCCTGCACAAATTTGCTTTGAATGGGGAGATACCAGAATGAGTGCCACTATGGAATCTATTCTGATAGGTTATAAAGACAACCGTATAGCACCGTTCTTTGATCCGGTAACCGATATGTCTTTAGTTACAGATCACCCGGACTATCCATATAAAGGTATCCGTAACGGCGCCGAATTGGTTGCCAAGGATGACCGATTGAGCTTCTCTACTATCGATGTATCCTTTAACGATCCTGCAAAGGTTACCAAACGTAAGGTAATGAGTGCCGACGAAGTATTCTTTATCAAAGCCGAAGCGGCTTTAAGAGGATGGGCCGGTGCTGGAGATGCACAGGCCAATTATGAAGCAGGGGTAAGGGCTTCCTTTGAACTATGGGGCGCAGGTGGTGTTGATGCTTATTTGGCCGACGACACAAGTCTTCCAATAGACTATAATGACCCTGTGGCAACTGGTTCTGTAAATGATTTTGTTAACCAGATCACCACCACGGTTGCTTGGGATGAGGCTGCGAGCAATGAAGTTAAATTGGAGAAGATAATCACCCAAAAATGGATTGCCGCCTATACCAACGAAATGGAAGCTTGGGTAGACTACAGAAGAACCGGATATCCAAAATTACCTCCAGTATATCAAAACAGCAGTAATGCAGATTGGGGAGTGGTTCCAGATGGAGAAGCTATAAAAAGAATGCCGTTTGTAAACACAGAACGAGAAGGTAATGCTGAGGGTGTTGCTGATGCAACAGCCAAATTGGGTGGTCCTGACGAAATTAATACTCGCCTATGGTGGGATACGGGCGGACCAAACTTTTGATCTTCAAGCATCTAATTTAAAAGTAAAAAGACTGAAAACCTGTGATTTTTTAATCACAGGTTTTTTTTATGATTATTGATTTTTTACATGAGCTAAAATTTTGGATAAATCCATGAATTTTCATTTTAAACATCTTCATTTGTATTGGTGGGTCCCCTTAATTTATTAACTTACCCTCTTTAATTTGACCAAGCAGTTTTATTTTTTTGTTGCAATAACGAACACATAAAACCTCGCCTTTATTGCTAAATTTTAATTGAACATGAGTAAAACAATCACCAAAATATACCTGCTTCTCACAACTGTAATGTTCCTTTCTTGTCAACAAGTTGATGATAGTAAAATGTTCTCCCTGATGCCCGGCAATAAAACAGGAATTACTTTTAAACCTATTTTAAAGGAAACCGAAGAATTTAATATTTTAACCTATGGATATATCTACAATGGAGGAGGCATATCTGTGGGCGATCTTAACAATGATGGCCTTCCAGACCTCTATTTTACTGCTAGTATGGTAGGAAGTAGGCTATACATCAATAAAGGCAATTTTAAATTTGAAGAAATTGCGGAAAAGGCAGGGGTATTTGCAGAAGGTTTATGGAATACAGGGACTACCATGGCCGATGTTAATGGGGATGGTTATTTGGATATTTATGTGTGTAGGTCTGCAGCCAAGGACGATTTTAAAAGAAAAAACTTACTTTTTATAAATAACGGAGACTTGACCTTTACGGAGAAGGCCGCAGATTATGGCATTGATGATGCCGGTTATTCCACCCAAGGTGCTTTTTTTGATTATGACAAGGACGGAGATCTTGATCTATATGTCGTAAATCATTCCTCACAGGAATATTCCAGTTTTAGACAAATTTCCAATAATCTTAAGCGTCAAAGGAATCCTGCTTATGAAGACCGGCTTTATAGGAACGACAATGGAAAATTTGTGAATATAAGTGATGAAGCCGGACTTGTTTCCAATGTCCTAGGTTTTGGACTTGGAATTGCCGTCTCTGACATAAATAATGACGACTGGCTAGATATTTACATCTCCAATGACTTTAAGGAGCAGGACTATTTATATATCAATAACCATGACGGTACCTTTACTGAAAGTCTCGAAAAATTTATTGGGCACACCTCCCATTTTTCAATGGGTTCGGATGTAGCTGATATCAATAATGATGGATATCCGGAAATTATGACCGTGGATATGCTGCCAGAAAATAATTACCGTTTAAAAATGGTCTCTGGCCCTGATAATTATGACAAAAATAGTTTCTTGGAGAAATCTGGATTTTACCATCAGACCATGAGAAATATGATGCATTTGAACAATCAGGGGATATCCTTTTCTGAAATTGGACAATTTGCAGGGGTATCCAATACCGACTGGAGTTGGGCTACCCTTTTTACGGATTTGGACAATGACGGGTTAAAGGATTTATACATTACCAATGGTGTAAAAAGGGATTATACCAATATGGATTTTATGAACTATGCCGTTCAGGAAAGAATTAATCAAAATAAGACTGGGGTTGAGACGGCCATTACCGATTTATTGGAAAACATGCCAGCTACCATTGAAGAAAATTACACCTATCACAATAAGGGCGACCTTACTTTTTCCAAAGTAAATGAGCTTTGGGGACTAAATCAGAAATCGCTTTCCAACGGCGCTGTTTATGCTGATCTGGATAATGATGGAGATCTGGACCTAGTGGTGAATAATGTTGACGAATATCCATTCGTTTACAGGAACAATAGTGATTTGCACAATACCAACCACCACCTAAAATTCAATTTTAAAGGTGAAGGAAAAAATACATTTGGGATTGGATCAAAAGTCATATTATATATTGGAAATGAGGTGATTATGCAAGAATTAATGCCTACTAGAGGGTTTCAATCCTCTGTGGATTTTAATTTAATTTTTGGACTGGGGGCCGCGGAGACAGTTGATAAGGTAAAAATTATTTGGCCAGATGGCAAAGTCCAGCTTATGACCAATGTAAAGGCCGATCAAACTATTACCCTACATCAGAAGGATGCCGTTAAGGGGGAGAATAATTCAGAAGCCATAGTTGGAAAATCACCTTTTACCAATATTACCAAAGACAGCCTTATCCCCTACCTTCATGTGGAAAATGATTATAACGATTTTAAGAGGGAACAGTTGCTACCCCATAAGTTATCTACCCAGGGGCCTAAAATAACCAAAGCCGACATAAATAATGATGGTTTGGATGATATATTTGTAGGAGGGGCAAAAGGAAGCGAAGGTAAAATGTTTTTACAAACACCATCAGGGAAATTTTTGACCGTAAATGAAAAAATTTTTAAAACGGATAAAGCTTCGGAAGACATTGGGTGCCTCTTCTTTGATGCGGATAACGACAACGATATGGATTTATACGTGGTCAGTGGAGGCAATGACTACAACGAAGACTCCTTGGAATTGCAAGACAGACTGTATCTAAATGATGGCAGGGGCCACTTTGTAAAAAAAATAGTGGCATTACCTAAAATGCTAACAAGCGGTTCTACTGTTAAGGCTTCCGATTTTGACGGGGATGGCGATTTGGACCTTTTTGTCGGTGGCCGATTGGTGCCTGGAAAATATCCCACAGCACCTAGAAGTTATATTTTGCAAAACAATGGCAAAGGGGTTTTTACAGATATTACATTTACTATAAACCCAGACCTTGAATATCCAGGAATGGTTACAGATGCTATATGGACCGATTTTGATAACGATTCCAATAATGATCTAATTTTAGTAGGTGAATGGATGAAAATCAGATCATTTAAAAATGTAGATGGTAAACTGGTGGAAGTAAATGATAAGAATGGCCTGGAAGACTCCCAAGGCTGGTGGAACAGTATTGAACAAGGGGATTTTGACCATGATGGCGATATGGATTATATTATTGGAAACTTCGGTAGAAATTCCCAGTTAAAAACCTCTATAACCGAACCGGTTGGTTTATATACCAAAGATTTTGATAACAATGGTTCCTTGGACCCCATCATGACCTATTATAACCTGGGAGAAGAATTCCCTGTTTTTTCAAAAGATGACATGGTGGGGCAATTAAGTGGGCTTAAAGGAAAATATTTAAATTATTCCGATTATGCCTCAGCGAAAATAACGGATATTTTTAGTGAAGAAGACTTAAGGAATGCAATGGTTTTAAATGCCAAAAACTTTGAAACGAGCTATATGGAAAACCTAGGTAACGGTAAATTCAAATTAGTTCCGATGCCTGTTCAAACACAGTTTTCACCCGTTTATGGGATTTTAGTGGAAGATATTAATAGTGATGGTAATGAAGATATAATTGTAGGAGGCAATTTCTTTGGCACCAGGGTCAAATTTGGAAGGTACGATGCCAACAAGGGTATAGTCTTATTGGGTGATGGTAAAGGAAAATTTAAACCTACCAGCGTAATGGAAAGTGGTTTGAATATTGATGGGGAAATACGGGATATTACCAAAATAGTATTGGCCGATAACACGGAAATAGTTTTGTTTGTTAGAAATAATGATGGCATTGCACAGTATAAAATTGAATCAACTAAATAATAGAATATTGAAAGCAAGAAGTATCAGCCTAATAACTGCACTGGGATTCTGTCTCGGAATGTGGGGCCAGTCGGGGCCCGTTACCATTAAAGAAGAAATAATGTCCTTGGATACCTATAACTTCAATAATCCAAACCCCGTGCCCATCCTGACGGATAATGCCAAAATTTTTCCTTATTATAAATTTGAAGGATACGAACATACTGCCAAGAAGAAAGATTGGAAAGTTGTAACTCTGGAGAATGAATTTATCAAAGTATTTGTGCTACCTGAAATAGGTGGAAAAATTTGGGGTGCGGTGGAGAAATCTACAGGGGAGGAATTTCTTTATAAAAATGAAGTGGTCAAGTTCAGGAATATTTCAATGAGGGGACCTTGGACCTCTGGAGGAATTGAATTTAATTTCGGTATCATTGGTCATCATCCATCAACGGCTACCCCTGTGGATTATGTGGTAAAAACCAATGATGATGGTAGTGTAAGCTGCGTAGTAGGCAGTGCTGACCTCCCTTCAAATACGGATTGGAGGGTAGAAATCAGACTGGAGAAGGACAAAGCCTATTTTGAGACCAAGGCATCTTGGTACAATGCCTCACCTATTAATCAATCTTACTACAATTGGATGACGGCTGCGGCTGTGGTTACGGACGACTTGGAATTTATATATCCCGGCAATCAATTTTTGGAACACAGTGGGGAAGCAAAACCATGGCCAATAGATCCTGAGGGTCGAGATCTTTCATTTTACAAAAACAATAATTTTGGCTCTGATATTTCCGAACATGTAGTGGGTGATTATAAGGATTTTTTTGGAGGGTATTACCACAATAGCAAATTTGGTTTTGGACATTGGGCACCTTACGAAGAGATGCCTGGGCAAAAACTCTGGTTATGGTCTATGGCTAGGTCTGGGGGAATTTGGGAAGATCTGCTTACGGATACTGATGGACAGTATATGGAATTTCAGGCAGGGCGACTTTTCAATCAATATTCCCCAGGGGTAACAAACCCTATTTCCCAAGCCAAATTTGAACCGTATGTCATGGATCGTTGGAGGGAAATATGGTTTCCCTTTAAGGATATTGGAGGAATGGTTGATGGCAATGAATACGGAGTGCTCAATGTCAAGGAATTGGAAAACAGCCTATACTTGGGAATTAATGCACTGCAATTCCTGAATGATAAATTATTGGTAACAATCAACGGTAAGGAGATATTTTCGAGAGACCTAAGTTTAAGGCCTATGGAAGTGTTTTCCATAGAACTCCCTATATCCGAGTCGGGGGAAATAACGGTCAATTTAGGGGGCAAAAAGCTTTATTACACCTCCAAGGGTGAAAGCACCTTAATAAAACGACCGTTTGTTGATGATGAGAAACAAGAGGTTTCTGCGAGTCAAAAACTTTATCAAGAAGGGTGGGAGGCCCTAAAGTTCAGGGAATATGAACTTGCATCTAAAAAATTAAATGAATTGGTGAAGCTAGAACCTTCCCATCTGAATGGATTATTGAAATTGGCAGAATTGGAGTACCGTAAAACCAATTATGATAAGGCATTGGAGTATGTCAATAGGGTGCTAAAGCAAGACACCTATGAGGTTGAGGCCAATTACTTGGCGGGAATTATATACCGTTCCAAAAAGGATTTTATTAATGCTTTGGAATCTTTTGGATGGGCAGCCAGAGGCATGGAATTTAAATCGGTTGCCTATGCTCAAATGTCAGAGATATACGTTCTGCTTCATAACATGGATAAAGCGGAGCAATATGCCAATAAAGCACTGGACTATAATACCTATAACCTCAATGCTCGAAAAATTAAAATGCTGGTACAGCGCAAAAATAAAAGGATCAGTGAATTTAAAAAAGAGTCTGCCGAGCTATTGCAAATGGATCCATTAAATCATTTTGCCCAAATTGAATCACAGTTTGCCATAGGCAAACATCCTCTTGAAATACCCGCCCAAATAAATAATGAATTCCCTGACGAGTCTATTTTAGAAGTAGCCATTTATTATAGCAATATAGGATTGACCCAGGAGGCAACGGATGTTTTAAAATTATCCAAGAACAATATCAAGAATTGGATATGGACTGCATATTTAGACCATAATTTGAGCCATAAATATTTGACAAAGGTCATAGAGGCTCCGATCGATTTTGTCTTCCCTTATAGGCCAGAGACCGTAGCAGTATTGCAGTGGGCAGTCTCCAAGAATCCCCATTGGAAATTAAAATATTATTTAGCTCAGAATTATATAGCTGTTGGCCGTAAAGATCTGGGTATACAGCTATTAAAGGAATGTGGCTATGAACCCGATTCCGATATATTTTATCGCTTTAGGGCCAAGATGCTGGAAAATGAAGAATATGCCAGTAATGAAAAGGATTATTTAAGGGCATTGGAATTAAATAAGTCCGATTGGAAACTAAGGGAGGAAATGGTTCAGTTTTATTTGAATAATGATAAAAATGAGCTGGCCTATAAATTGGCCAGAAAATCGTTTTCCCAATTTCAAAAAAATGCCAATCTAGGCCTTATTTATGCCAAGGCTTCCTTATTGACCAATAGGCCAAGGAAAACAGTGGAAGTATTGAAAGATATACATATTTTGCCCTTTGAGCATGCCTCGGAGAGCAAACATATTTACAATCAGGCACACATTCTATTGGCGCTGGAAAATATTAAATCCAAGAATTACAAAAAGGCGATATCCCATTTGGAATCTTCAAAAGAATGGCCTGAGAACCTGGGAGTCGGAAAACCTTATAATCCTGATGAACGACTACAGGACTATCTACTGGCCATTAGTTATGATGCTATTAATGATGAAGTGCTACGTAAGGAGTACTTGACTAAGATTGTATCCTATTCCAAAACAAATAAAAAAGGGACAGTAAGTCCAAATGATTTGTTTTATCTCTTATCCCTTAAAAAAATGGGAAATAATGCAGAATTGGAAACTTTAATGCAACATATTTCAAACTCCAATGATACTAATGCCAAATTGGTCTTGGCATTATTTAAAAAGGATGCTGTTTCACAACTTGAAATAAAGGGTAAAAAGGGAATGAATAATTCTTTGTGGAAAATTATGGAAGCAGCCAGCAAATATTAATGATCATAGCCATATGACGATCATACGTTGGGTTGCCCCAAAGATTATTGGAATTTCAATATCAAAAGCCAAAGGAGTCCGATTTAGGTAGGAACCAAAAAAAAGCTCACTTTTCAGTGAGCTTTTTTAATTAAGTACTTGGAAGTGCTACTTGGCCCCCCACTCTTTCAAGGAGTCTTTATTCATTTTAACATAGTCCGCATTACCAGCAGCTTCGGCAGCAGCCAGCGATTTTTTTGCAGTTTCAATGGCCTGTTTTTTATCGCCGGCCTTGGCGTAGATCAAAGATTGTTGTCTCAACTGCCAAAAAGCAGGTTTTTCCGTTAAGCTCATAGCTTTATCCATCCATTCCTTGGCTTTGTTGATATCCTTTCCGGAATTCATATAGTATACGGCAGCTGCGTAATAATCATTGGCATCCGGACCTTTCATCACTTTATCTATGGCACTCGTAACCGCCTTATCCGTAGGAACGTCAAATTTAACCCCAACATAGACATCAGACCAAAGCAAGCCTAAGGTGGCAGCGTTATCAGAAAGCCCGTCGATAGAAATCGTAAATGTTTCAACTTTAAATGGCAATTTTTGCACAGGAGCAGTGGTTTTGGCTGCTACTTTGCTATCGTCCCATTTGGCCGGTGTTCCTCCGCCGTCAGCTTCAGTATAAAAAATAACTTCCCAAGAAGTAGTTCCCGGCTTGGTATAAATGGCATAAGAACCAGCTTTAAGTTCTTGACTTCCAATCATTACATTGTCGCTAAAAGTAACTTTGGTCCTGGCATTGGCCCCGGTTCTCCACAATTTATCATAAGGAACCAAATCGCCAAATATAGTTCTGCCCCGCATGGACGGTCGGGAATATTCCACGGTAACATCTGTTAATCCGACTTTCTGGATAAGTGTCGAGGACGGACTCGGTTGCGGTGTGTTGATCTGTGCCTGTACTCCAAGAGAGACAGCAATCATTACTACTAAAAGGGTTATTTTTTTCATGTTAATACGTGTTTATTGTTTAAAGGCTAATTTACGTATTAAAAGACTAATCTGGAAGTCTTAAATAAATATTGGTCCAGTGAAAACCGTTCAGACCAAGCTTATGGCTCCTGATAAGCGTAGGGGGCATATAAATAACACTTAGTGAATAAAAGTTAAACCTCAGGGCAGGCCTGTCTGCCGACATAGGCAGGCCCCGAACCCAATAATAGGAAGCGACCCTAGGGTCGAGGTATTGAACCTAGATCCCGCCGAAAAAGGCGGGATTAGTTCAACTTGCAATTTTAAGTGCGTCTTACTGACTTCTTAAAATTGAGTTTCACTAATAAATAAAATAGTACTGGAATTTATTAATTAAAATTAGCCCATCAACTTTTACTTCTTTTTAGTAAATTTAATAAGCTTTAATTCCCTGTGGATGCCAGAAAACAAAACCCAGCCTGCCAAGAATTCCTTTATATCGTTTTTAAACGCTCTTGGGTATGAAGAAAAACGTAAGGATGCGCAAACGTTTTTGGATATAATTAAAGATATAACCCATAAAACACCAGTGGTGTGGGGTGAAAGCATAACAGGATTAGGAAGTTATCAAGATAAATATGATTCTGGAAGGGAGGGAACTATGTCCATGACCCGGTTTTCCGGGCAACATCAATTTTCGGAACATTTGGAACTCCATAAAACGACTCTCCAATACACAACTGAATGTGCCGGCTCAATTGATATAATCATGCTATGAATCTTATATAAATAAAAATTCCCGATAGATATGGATTTACAAAATTTTACAAAGTATTTAAAAGCCAAGGCAAACATACCTGAGCAGGAATTTCAGCTATTGATAAAAAAAGTAAAATTTAAAAATATTGAAAAAGGGGAATTATTATTGCGTCCTGGAGAAATTTGTCGGCATTCCTTTTTTGTTGAAAAGGGTCTCCTGCGGTCATTTACGGTAGGCAACTCCGGTAAGGAACACATTATACAATTTGGTTCGGAAAATTGGATAGTTTCGGATCGGAGCAGTACTTTCTTTAATGAACCCTCAGATTTGTTTATCGATGCCATAGAGGATACCAAGGTAGTTTTAATAAATTCTGATTTTATAGAGGCTGCTAGTGAAATAAGTTCCTCTTTTAGGCATTACAATCAAATGGCACTTCAGAACCATATCCGACATCAACAGAAAAGAATCAATCTTTTATTGAGTGCCAGTGCCGAAGCGCGATATTTAAATTTTATACAATTATACCCCGATTTAACCCTCAGGGTCCCGCAATGGATGATAGCTTCCTATTTGGGCATTACCCCTGAAAGTCTAAGTAGGGTACGCAAAGAATTGGCCCATAAAAACTTTAGACCTAACTAATCCTATCTTACCATACATCAATGCACAGGAGTAAAAGTTCCCATAATATTGTAATACAATTTAAGATGGGTAATAAATGAAGACAAAAAATATAGAAATAGTGGTTGCACCAAGAGAGCCCCACTATGTTGGTGATGGATTTAGAGTG
>Ga0209344_10002151_pt1 | contig 22888 bp, 18 predicted proteins | sample Cruoilmetagenom6_FD_187293 | JGI IMG/M metagenome (GOLD analysis project Ga0209344, IMG submission 187293) | Oil polluted marine microbial communities from Coal Oil Point, Santa Barbara, California, USA - Santa Barbara Oil Seep Sample 6 (SPAdes)... | ecosystem: Environmental > Aquatic > Marine... | reverse complement strand
TTCAGTACGCAATTGACGTGCCTTCGATCATGGCCGCATCTTATTTCGGGGCTGCTCAGCCATCAACCGGCATTATCGCACCGGGCCTGTCTGGCCATCGCGACGCCAGCTTGACGGGTGTTGCTGCCAATATTGAAAAAGCTCAGCAGCTTCTGGCTGAATCCGGTGAGAGTAATGTGTCTCTGGCAATTGATGTGTTGAACAAATCAACCAACGTGACCACGGCGCAGATCATCCAAGCCAACTTAGCCGCAATTGGTATCACCTTGGAAGTTCGCCTACATGAAGGTGCCACATTCTGGTCCTTGGGCGACAGCAAGGATTTGGAACTGGTACTGAACCGCTATTCAATGACACCGGATCCATTCTACGCAACATCATGGTTTATCAGCGAACAGGCCGGCATCTGGAATTGGGAACGTTTTGCCAGTGAGGAGTTCGATAAAATACACGCGGCGGCACAAGCCGAAGCAGACCCAGCTGCACGCGATGCGATGTACCAAAAAGCACAAGATCTAATGGAAGACTCGGGTGCGTATAAATTCATTACGCATGAAGCGACACCCAACATCTATCGCAACTCGATCACACCGGCCCTACGACCCGATGGATTGCCGCTCTATCGTTACTTCAAGTAACGTCTGAGCACCTCCCTGATGGCAAAGGGCACACCAAATATGTGTCCTTTGCTTTCCATCACCGTCTTAAGTAACGCAAACTCCAGAAAGGCATGCGCATGCTTGTCTATATCCTGAAACGCCTTGGTCTGGCTGCAGTCATCACTGTCTTGGCGGTGTCATTGTTGTTCGTCATCATCCACCTGATACCGGGCGACCCGGTTAGTACCATGTTAGGGCCGAAAGCCTCACCTGAATTGCGTGCAGCACTCGAAGCACGGATGGGGTTGGATAAACCTTTGCCGGTTCAAATCGGATTGTTTTTTCTGAACATGTTAAAGGGCGATCTTGGGATTGATGTGTTTTCGAACCGTGCTGTAACAGACATTGTCTTGGGACAGGTGCCCTACACTTTAACTCTGATATTGTTTTCGATATTTTGGTCCGCATCACTGGGTATCATTTTGGGATGCTATTCCGCTGTGAACCGCAACTCCATTGGTGATCGGTTAACCGGCATTCTATCTGTCAGTGTGATCGCCATGCCTGCCTTTGTTGTCGCGCTATATTCTTTGCTGATCTTCGCGGTTTGGCTGAAATGGTTTCCCGCGATCGGCGCGGGTGAACCCGGTGACTGGGGCGATCAGTTTTGGCATCTTATTTTACCAAGTCTTGCAATCGGACTAAGCTGGGTTGGATACATTGCCCGATTGGTGCGAGCGTCCATGTTGGAAATTTTGGGCGAAGGTCATATCCGCACAGCACGTGCCTTTGGTCTGCCCGAAAGATGGGTCACATACCGCTATGCGTTGCGCCTCGCAATCTTGCCTACAGTGACTGTTATCGGTGTTGGTATGGGGTTTCTTTTATCCGCAGCCGTTTTCACTGAAATCGTCTTTTCACGTCCGGGTCTGGGTAAGTTGGTTATCGATAGCATCACTACACGCAACTATCCGGTCGTCATGGGGTCTGTGTTGTTTTCTACCCTTATCTTTGTGGCCTCAACAACACTGGCCGACATCATAAACGCAGTTTTAGACCCGCGTGCGCGGGCTGGGAAATAGGAACGGAACTTATGAGTACTGATATAAAAACCCGCTCTGAAATTGGCGAAATTCTGTATCATTTGACGCGGGACCGGCTTGGGCTGGCTGGGCTGATAATTGTATCTCTCATCGTGTTCAGCGCAATACTTGCGCCGTGGATTGTTCCTTATGATCCGATTGCGATGAACATTCCTGATCGGTTGCAAGGGCCAAGTCTGTCACATTTATTAGGCACGGACCAGTTGGGCCGCGATACGTTTTCACGCGTGATTATGGGCGGACGTGTGGCTCTGCAAGTTGCCATACCGACAATTGCAGGGGCTATCAGCATAGGATTGTTTTTAGGTATGATTGCCGGATATGGCCCCAAGTGGCTTGATACCCTGATCGTCTTGCTTTTTGACACTTTGCGGTCCTTTCCAACAGTGATGTTTGCGCTGGCAGTTGTCGCCTTGGTTGGCCCAAGTTTGAACACGGTTATTCTTGTGATCATGATCACCTCGATCCCCACATACGGTCGTGTGGTGCGAACATTAACCCAATCACTGCGCTCTTCAGAGTTTATAACGGCAGAGAAATCCTTAGGCGCATCAACCACCCGTATTCTGGGGGTACATATCCTGCCGAATGTTCTCGGCCCACTGGCTGTTCTGGCGGCTATGGACATCCCTACAGTCGTGGGCCTTGAGGCAGGGCTTAGCTTCTTAGGTATGGGTGTGAAACCACCAACACCGTCTTGGGGTTCTTTGCTGAACGATGGTTATTCGCTGATCCGAAACACACCCTGGTTGATTATTTCAGGTGGCATCCCGCTAATCCTGACAACGCTTGGATTTACGTTCTTGGGCGAAGCACTACGAGATGTGGTTGATCCAAAACTTCGTGGACGCGGGGGGGTAAAATAATGAACAAACCAGTATTGGACATACGCGACTTATCTGTCAGTTACAACACGCCGCGCGGCCCATTGCGGGCACTACGTAATGTTTCCATGAAAATCCCCGATAAAAAAATCGTCGGGATTGTGGGTGAAAGTGGCTGCGGAAAATCTACACTTATTTCGGCAATCATACGTTTGATGGCACCCAATGCAACAGTTGGTACAGGCGAAATCTTGTTTAAAGATAAAAACCTGCTGGATCGCACCACCACAGAAATGCGCAATTTGTTGGGGGTTGACATATCCATGGTGTTTCAAGATCCGATGCAAACTCACAATCCGGTTTTGACCGTCGGAAAGCAGATGGTAGATATTCAATACCGCGACAGCCTGCCGAAAGCCGACAAACGCAAACGAGCGGCGGAAATGTTGTCAAAGGTGGGCATTCCGGATGCCGACGCACGTCTAAACCAATATCCGTTCGAGTTTTCGGGAGGTATGCGCCAGCGCATCGCGATTGCTATGGCATTGATGGCAAAGCCGTCTTTGTTAATTGCAGATGAGCCGACAACTGCGCTCGATGCAACGCTTGAAGTGCAGGTCATCAAGCGATTGCGTGAATTGCAAGAAGAAGTTGGATGCGCCATCCTGTTCATTTCACACCACTTGGGTGTCATTGCCGAACTTTGCGATGAAGTTGTGGTCATGTACGCCGGTGAAGTCATAGAACAGGGTAGTGTGCGTGATGTGTTCCACGATCCGGCACACCCCTATACGCGGGCACTCCTGGATTGTGATCCGGGGCACATCAAAGAGAAAACACGCAACCTACCGACCATACCGGGTGAAATCCCCGATCTGGTGGATGTTGCGGATGGCTGCATTTTTCAAGCGCGCTGTACGCATGTACACGGCGCATGTGCAAATCGCCCCAATCTGCAACCTGTGAATGTTGCACATAATGTTGCCTGCCATTTGAACCAAACGGAGGGCGCAGTATGAGCGCACTTTTGGAAGTTGATGATGTTATTGTTCGTTTTAACATTCGATCGGGGTTGCTTCAGTCCGGTATCAGCATTGATGCGGTTTCCGGCGTTGATCTGAAGGTCGAGGAAGGTAAAACCTACGGTATTGTCGGAGAGAGCGGGTCTGGTAAAACCACATTGGCACGCGCAATCGCCGGGCTCCACCACGCCTCTGAAGGCTCTATTCGGTATCGCGGGCGTGAATTGCGGGATTTGCCGGAAAGTCAGTTTCGTCAGCTACGGCGTGAAATAGTTATGATGTTTCAAGACCCGATTGGCAGTTTGTCACCGCGCTTGTCTATAAAATCCCTGGTCACCGAGCCTTTCCGTATTCAAGGTATGAAAGATCGTGATCTGGATGCCGAAGCGAAGCGTTTGCTGGCGATGGTCGGCTTGCCGCAAGAATTTGCATCACGCTACCCTTACCAAATATCGGGCGGTCAGGCGCGGCGTGTGGGTGTGGCACGCGCACTTGCGTTAGGTCCAAAGTTGTTGATTGCCGATGAACCCACGGCAGGTTTGGATGTCTCAATTCAGGGCGAAATGCTGAACCTTCTTGCACGGCTTCAGGACGAGTTGGGTCTGGCCATCATGATTATCACCCATAATCTGAATGTTGTGCGACACATCACGGATAATGTGGGTATCATGTATCTTGGTAAACTGGTTGAGGAAGGTCCAACCGAGCAGGTTTTTGCAAATCCACAACATCCATACACTTTGGCCCTACTGGCCGCCAATCCGGAACCTGATCCGGACGCGCAATTGATGCGGGTTGAACTGCAGGGCGAACCACCCAGTGTTATGCAGCGTCCAACGGGATGCGAATTTCACAACCGTTGTCCTTTTGTAAAACCTGACTGCAATAGCATTGTGCCTACGTGGACTGACATCGGCAATGGCAGATCACATCGCTGCCGTTACCCTGAAACCTGGAAAATGAACGAGAACACTCAGTGACATCAGCATCAAAAATATTTACGAATGGTACGATCCTAACGATGGACGAGGCCAATTCTATAGCTGAAGCGATAGGGATAGTCGGCGACCGTATTCAGGTGGTGGGAAGCCTTGACGACGTGCGCGCGGCAATGCCCGCAAAATCGGAGGAAATTGATTTACTTGGGAATACCATGATTCCCGCTTTTATTGATCCACACGGGCACTTTCCGGATTCAGGATTTGTGTCAGAACTTCGGGCAAATCTAGCGCCACCCCCAAGCGGGGTGTGCACCAATTTGGAAGACGTTTTCAAACAACTGAAACGCAAGGCGGATGAAACCCCGCTTGGTGAATGGGTCATGGGGGCTTCATATGATGATACAGCCATCAAAGAAGGGCGTATGCCCACCCGTGACGAACTTGACGCGGTTTCAGATCAGCATCCGATATGGGTTATCCATTCGTCGGGCCACTGCGGTGTTGCAAATTCCATGGCACTGGCTGCCCAAGGTATTGAAGAAAACACACCAGATCCATTGGGCGGCGTGTATTTTCGTGATGAAAACGGGCGGTTAAACGGGCAGATGAATGGTCTATCCGCAATGGGTGAAATGGCGGACACTCATTTCCTGATTAACCAAAACCGCTTCCTTCGTGGTTTCGATGCTGCACGCGAAGAATATCTGTCGTATGGCGTGACGCTTGCCCAAAATGCCTGGACCGCATTGCCATTGCTAGAAATGTTTGCAGGTGTCGCCGCCAAAGGCGATCCCGGAATTGATCTGGTCCTATTACCGATTGCCGAAATCGAACCCGGGTTTTCAAAAACCGGTTTGGGGGCGCAGTGGCCCGATGAGACATATATTAGCTTGGGCCCGCGCAAACTTTTGACAGACGGCTCTTTTTTGATGCGCACAGCATATGTAACGGAACCTTATCATACAGGGGCGGACGGAGCTGAACCGGATTGCGGGTTGCCGTATATTGATCGTGAAGTACTGATCGATGAGATCAAAAAACTGCATGATATGGGGTATCAAATCCACACCCATTGCAACGGTGATGCCGCAGCCGATATGTTTTTTGATGCGGTAGAGGCCGCACTTGCCAGCAATCCACGTAGCGATCATCGCCACACATTGATACACGGTCAGGTCATGCGCCGCGAACAGCTTGATCGCGCGGCTAGTCTAGGAATAACAATCAGCTTTTTTACTGCACATGTTTTTTATTGGGGCGATAAACATTATTCTGATTTCTTGGGCCCGGACCGCGCACAAAATATTTCACCTGCAGGATGGGCAGAAGAAGCGGGTGTTCGCTATACGCTTCACAACGACGCTTCAGTAACGCCAACGCGGCCAATGCATCTGATGCACTGTGCCGTTCACCGCAGAACTTCATCGGGGCGCGTATTGGGGTCAGATCAGAAGATATCTGTAACATCTGCACTGCGTGCACATACAATTGACGCCGCTTGGCAAGTGTTTATGGAAAAGGATCGTGGCTCTTTAGAGCCCAACAAAATCGCTGATTTGGTCGTTCTTGATGCGAACCCACATGTTAATGTTGAAGACCTAGATCAAATCAAAGTTAAACAAACTTGGCGACGCGGTGTTTGTGTTTATAAGGCTTGAAGGCTCAGGCCAATCTATCCATTCACAGTTTTAATCTTGATGGATTTAGACTTTTCAAAAGCTTTGAATGTCTGCTCTGGACGGCTAGCTCAACTGATCGCCGCATGAGTGGTTTCGCAAATTTACGTTCTTCGGAAGGTCTGCTTTTCTGATCTTCTTCTCGCCTTTTAGCTGGGCAGAAAATGCCTGCTTTCCGCCCTTATCGCCGAAATGTACTTGTTGCGGCATTGGTAACTAAGGGATCTAAGCGGACATTGGCCCATCCCCCACATCCACTACCGCCCACAGGTTGGCACAGCCTACACCTTGACCCATCCGCAGGGCACCAGCAACACCCATCAACCTACAGCAAGAGGCCCCAAATACTGCCCTAGTCAATTACGCCTCCCTGACGCCTAGATGATGGGCTATTTGCTCTTCCATAATACCCAGGCAGCTTCTCTCGGCTGTGGCTACGGTGTCCCCCTTTGGTGGGGTGGGGCGTAAGAGGCCACCTTGCCGTTTTTGATCTAGAACAAAGACCGGCACCCAGAGAATATTTATGATTGTAATTAATTCGATTCAGGATGGATTCAATATGCGCGACCCGAACCGCAATACTCGTTGCTACTGTGTTTCTGTCAGAGCAATTCGAGAAATAACAATACATATCGCGGGTGGCTTTTTTAAAAAGCCCCTAGGATCAACACTTGATGAAATAGAAAGAGAGAATGTGAAAATGTCGAATGTAAAAACCCTAACCAGCATGCTGTTTGCCTTGGGTACAGGGCTACTTCTTTTACCCGGCTCATCTGCTCAGGCACAACAGGCGCTTGACCGCACGGTTTTGCCAATCGCTGTGCCGTCGGCACCCGAATTTGTCGAAACCGATGTGCACAATGCCACGGCACCGCCGTTTTTTAAAGTGACAGCACCCGAGGGTGCGCCAAACGTGCTGATTGTTCTGGTCGACGATCTGGGTTTTGCAGGCACCAACACTTTCGGTGGGCCGGTTTCAACCCCGGCCTTTGACCAACTGGCAGCCGAAGGGCTGAGATATGTCGATTTCCACACTACCTCGGTTTGTTCACCGACCCGTGCCGCGATCAAGAGTGGGCGCAATCACCATGTTAACAATATGGGTGGTATCATTGAAACCGGCACTGCCTTTCCCGGCAATACCGGTCAGATACCGGCGGATGTGGCCCCCGTGGCCGAGATACTACGCCACAATGGCTACAGTACTGCCGCTTTCGGTAAATGGCATGAAACCGCAGCCTGGGAAGCAAGCATTGCGGGCCCCATGGACCGCTGGCCGACCCATCAGGGCTTTGACAAGTTCTATGGTTTTCTTGGCGGCGAGACAAACCAGTGGGCACCGTTTATCTATGATGGAACGCATCCGGTCGAGTTGCCGGACGATCCGGACTATCACTTTCTTGAAGACATGACCGATCAGACGGTCAACTGGATCAAGTACCAGAAGGCACTGACCCCTGACAAACCGTTCTTTGTCTACTACGCGCCCGGCGCCACTCATGCCCCGCATCATGTGCCGCAACACTGGATCGACCGCTGGAAGGGCAAGTTCGATCAGGGTTGGGACGTTTTGCGCGGCGAGATATTGGCGCGCCAGATCGCAAACGGGATCGCACCGAAAGGCACCGAGCTTGCCGAAAAACCATCGGCCATTCCTGACTGGGACAGCCTGAGCAAGGATGAACAGACCCTGTTCACGCGTCAAGTCGAGACTTTTGCCGGCTATATCGAAATGACCGACCATGAGATTGGCAAGGTGGTCGAGGCGATCAAGGATACCGGGCAGTTGGATAATACGCTGATTTTCCTTGTCTATGGCGACAACGGCACCAGTGCCGAGGGTGGCCGCAACGGTATGTTCAGCGAGATGACTTATTTCAACGGTGTGCAGGAAAAGGTTTCCGACATGCTGAAGAAGATCGACAAATGGGGCGGGCCGGAAACCTATCCGCATATGGCCGCCAGTTGGGCCGTGGCCTTTGACACGCCCTATAAGTGGACCAAACAGGTGGCCTCGGACTTTGGCGGCACTAAAGTCGGCATGGCGGTACACTGGCCTGCCGGGATCAAGGCAAAGGGCGAACAGCGTGATCAGTTCAGCCATGTGATTGATGTGGCCCCGACCATTTTGGAGGCGGCGGGCATCCCCGAGCCCAGATTGGTGAACGGTGTTTCCCAATGGCCCATGGACGGCACGAGCATGCTCTACAGCTTTGATGATGCGGACGCCAAGGAACGGCACGTCACCCAGTATTTCGAGATGTTCGGCAACCGCGCTATCTATCACGAAGGCTGGTGGGCCAGAACCATTCATAAAGCCCCTTGGGAACCGAAGCCCCGCCGCGGGTTGAACGAGGATATCTGGGAACTTTACGACACCAGCATGGATTTCAGCCTGACCAACGATCTGTCGGCCGACCATCCTGAGAAACTGGCCGCGTTGCAGAATGTCTTCATGCTGGAAGCGGCGCGCAACAAGGTACTGCCGATCGACGACCGCACCTTCCTAAGGATCAACGGCGAATTGGTCGGTCGCCCGGATATTATGGCCGGACGCACCTCGCTGACACTGGCCCAAGGCATGACTGGCATGACAGAGAACGTGTTCCTGAACATCAAGAACAAGTCCAAGACGATAACCGCCGAAGTCGAAGTCGCTGACAATGGCGGAAATGGTGCCATTATTGCGCAGGGCGGCCGCTTTGGTGGCTGGGAGCTATATGTTAAGGACGGTGTTCCGGCCTATGACTATAACTTCCTTGGACTGGAGCGTTTCACTGTTGCATCAACAGAGAAACTGGCACCTGGCAAATCCACCATACGTTTTGAGTTCGCTTATGATGGTGGTGGCATGGGTAAGGGCGGAATGGGCACCTTGATTGTCAATGACAAAAAGGTCGGCGAAGGCCGTATCGAGCGAACCCAACCGATGGTTTTCTCTGCCGATGAAACAGCAGACGTTGGCATTGACCTTGCCACGCCCGTAGTCGAGACAATCGGATCAGAAGCCAAATCCCGTTTCACCGGCTCTATCAGCCGCGTAACTGTTGAAGTGCATTAACAACGATCGACCCCGGCAACACCATCAGTGTTTCCGGGGCCACCCGAAAAAGCAAACGCTGGCGCGGAAAGGTAAAACTGCTAAACTGGACTATCCTATTATTCACCAAAGAACCATTTTAAATGGCGGGTCAAATGGCGAGGCAAGATGAGTGAACATGCGCGTTCGCAATCTGCCGAAATCTGAATGCCCGCAACACAGGAGACTACTTATGCCCGAAACTCTTACAGCTTTTCGATCTGGTGTCGGCGCGGTGGCGCTGATGGCGGCCATGGCCACAACCGCAGCTACTGCCGATGAAGCCGATGCCAAGCAAATCCTGCGCTCAATGTCAGACTATTTGACAGCAGAGCAATCTCTGGCATTCGACTATGACGCAACACTTGAAGTGGTGACAACCGAAGACCAGAAGCTTGGCCTCGCTACATCCGGCACGGTGCAGATGACACGCCCCGACAAGATACGGGCGACGCGCACCGGCGGCTTTGCCGATATAGAGATGGTGTTTGATGGTGAAACCTTCAGCATGATCGGCAATAATTTGAACCTTTATGCGCAGATGCCCGTGAGCGGCTCAGTGGATGATCTGGTCAACACATTGCGCGAAGACTACGGTCGTGCGCTTCCAGCCGCCGATCTGCTGTCAGCCACACCATACGATCTGATGATGAGCGAAGTGACCGACATCAAGGATCTTGGCGCCGGTGTAATCGGCGGAAAGGTATGTGACCATCTTGCTTTTCGCACCCCGGATGTCGACTGGCAAATTTGGATTGCGCAGGGTGAAGAGCCACATCCATGTCGCTATGTGATCACCACCCACGGCGTGTCGCAAGGGCCACAGTACAGGATTGATATTCGTGACTGGCACAGTGGAAAGGTGCCTGCCGACAACACGTTTGAATTCAAGGCACCTGAAGGGGCTTCGGAAATTACCTTTGAGGAATACCACGGCAAGGTCAGCGACATGCCTGATAACTATGTAAAAGGAGACACCCAATGAAATATATTCACCGGATAGCTGTTCTGACCCTGATTGCAATTGTTGCCGTCTGGTCACTGGAACTTGGGGCCGAACTTAGAGTGCCCGGATTACACGGGTTTGTCTCGAAGGCACATGCACGGATGGGCCGGCCTCTGACGCCCGTCAGCGTCGCAGGTGTCGGACGTCGCACAGTACGCCGCTGTGCTGCGGGGGTCTATAACTGTTGACTGTAACATCGGCGCCCCCAAAATCCGCTTCTCTAATTGGGTGTTTAGGTCAAGCTCTTTTTCCTCTGTTTAATTGGGTTATTGTCGCTCATCCAGGTCAGATTAAAATCGATTTTTACGGCAATAAAGTTTGGATCGAAGGACCAACAACCAAAAAAGAAAAAGCAACATTTGATGGATTTATTCAGAATAAGCGTGAGCATGAAGATGAACTTGGCATGCTAACGGATGATTTGAAGAATGCAGATAGTGAAAGCAATAAAGAAATCATTCAAAGTGAAATAGATCACGTAACCATGGTGCTCGGGGTTTTACATAAAGTTATTCGGCGAATGTCGAGTTGACCGGCCTTCATTTTCAACACCCCTTGCTACGTGATGGAGTGTATATGGTCAGCACTTATTGGTCAAATTTGAGGATTTAAATATGAATAAGAAGTCCGAAAGTGGCAAAGTAGCTGCAGATAAATTAGTAAAGAACATCCGCCGCAAAACGCGCTGACCTCAGACAATATCGGCGTGTACAAAATTTCATTGAGCACCCCAACATTGCAGGGCCCGCTATATAATGTCAGTTATAGTGGTCAGATTGGCCAACTGCGCCGCTGCTTGCTCCATGTGACGTCAATTTGACATGGCAAAAGATCGCTCAACGGGCCTAACAGAGAATGGTTCGCTTTCCTCTGACAGCACCTTGCAGCTGTTAAATAGGTTTTCATTCACCAGTTTTTCCAACATTGCAATCGACAAGTCGCTATCATTCAAACAAGGTATCACGGCGCAATTATTTCCTCCGGCATCAATAAACTTCTGCTTTGCGCGTATGCCAATCTCCTCTAGCGTTTCAATGCAATCTGACGAGAATCCGGGAGTGATGATGGACAGATTTTTTATACCATCCTGTGCCATCCTGACGATGGTTTCTTCAGTATCCGGCCCGATCCATTCCGAGCGGCCAGAGCGCGATTGATATGTCAGCAATAATTGCCAGTCTTTCAGCCCTAATTTTTTGCGTAATAGATTTACTGTGGTCTCACATTGGCTTTGATAAGGATCGCCTTTCGCAATGAAATCAACAGGTAGACCGTGTAATGATGCGATAGTTACTTCAGGTTCCCATGTTAGATTGGTATGATGGGCAAGGATGCTTTCTGCCAAAGCATCAATATAGCACGAGTGGTCAAAATAGGGCGAAACAGCACGGATTGTCGGTTGGCTGCGTAGTGATTTAAGTGCGCTAAATACTGCATCCATTGCCGATCCGGTAGTGGCACTGCTGTATTGTGGATATAGTGGGAAGAACAAAACCTGGTCGCAGCCCTGATCTGTCAGGCGTGCAACGCCCTGTTCGATTGAAGGTGTGCCGTACCGCATTGACCAGTCAACCACGATATTGGGTTGATCAGCAAACCCAGTTGCTAATTTTTCCGATTGTGCACGGGTTATTGTACGCAAAGGCGACTCGTCCAATTCCCTGTTCCAGATCAGATCATATGCCCGCCCACTGCTGCGTGGTTTCTTAGTCAGGATGATAGCATTAAACACCAACCACCAAACAGGTCCTTTGGCCTCGATCACCCGTTTATCGGATAGGAATTGTTTCAGATAGCGGCGCATTGACCAATAATCTGTCGCGTCAGGTGTACCTAAATTAATCAAAAGAACGCCGATTTTACCCATAGCTGAGTACTTTGAAATGGTCTTCGCTCGTATCGCGCAGATTTTCGGTGTTTTTATCGCCGTTTGCGATACGGCGCAGGGAAGGGACATTTAATATACGGATGTTTGAGATGTTCTGGAATTCAATAATACCCCGTTGTTCCAAATCGCGAAAACACCGGCTGACAGTTTCTGGCTGCATGCCAATATATTCTGCCATATCAACACGCCGTACCGGAATGTGAACCAAACCTTCTGGGTTATCGGACGATTGACGGCGTCGGCATTCAAAAACAAATGAAGCCAGCTTTTCCATCGCCTGTTTCTTTGCCAGATCGGCGGCATGGTCTATGGCGCGGTAGGTTTGTTTGCGCAGGTTATTCCATGCTACACGCTGTGCATTTGGGTTTGTTTCAATAATGCTTTCGAATACTGTTGGTGACATGCGGCAGACCTCTGTTTTGGACAGGGCGATCAAATGACCGTTGTTGCGGGCGGACATGCCGCGCATATCGATGATGTCACCGGCCATGAATAGGGCCGCAATGGTTTTACGCCCATCTTCCAGTAAGTGCTGCATACTGATAACGCCTGAAGATATTGCAATGATTGGCCACATTAGCAATTCCTCACTACCGATTGACTTACCACGCTTTAGGGTTGCTGTGCGTGATTGGTCGCTTAACATATTTGCTTCACTGTCATTGAGTAGGCTACAAAATCTGCCTGTATCGGTGTGGACCGAGCAATGTCGACATTTATTGGCAGGTTTATGTTTCATTAAAACAACTTTTCCCAGCATAGAATCGTAAAAGCCTCTAGCGCTGACTATAATTTATTTATGTTTCGTAAAGATTTGTTAACGGTTACATGTCGTTTCGAAATGTTAAGGAATGTAACAAATCACAATCCACAATAATCACGCTTGCCTAAAATATTTGCGGGTATACATTTGAATAAACCTTGGAAATTCCATGCGCCGTATTCTGATAATATTTGCCATAACAGGTATTGTGATGCTGTTCATATTCAACAGTGCTGATTGGTATGCCAAAAACGCAGCATTGCCGCGCTATTGTGAGAATCCAATTCAAGCCGTTGAAATTGTAGAAGAAATATTAACAAGCGAAACACCGGGCGCAGGAAAAAAACGTCGCCCTTATATTGTTGCAGCCAAGCTTATTTTCCTTGTGCCGCAAGAAGAAAATGAGTCGATTACCGATTATAAGATGCGTCTGCGCGGCAAGATTTCGCAAGGTTGCGGTGTGTCATTTTAAACCGGAATAACTTCAATTTCTTGATACAGGTCAATTACACTGGCTGTTGTTTATGTACTGTTCAAGCACCGAATAGGTGCGTTTTACGGGAAAACTTATGGCTGACAAAAATGAAAATACGACTTTAGGCAAACTGGTATTTACCGCAACTGCCGTGGGAATGGTGTATTTTTTCTGGTGGTTGCTGATTTATGACCACGGGGTCATCTCGGTTCATTGAGTGCGTAATGAACAAGAATAAGGACGTTCGAATGCTGGGAAATAAATGGTTGGTATTTATGGTGGCTCTCGTCGTTTGGGTTGCCTTTTTCTACTTTATCGACAAATCGATCATGCAGGTGCAGGGCTTACCTGTCGGTGTAGATCTGATGCCGGTTTAGGGGTGGGGATCACAATGAGAACCGCGCATATATTCACTCTTTTCACTGCTTTAATTACGTTTTTCACTCCTGAATTTGCTCACGCTGCTTCTGAAGCGGTTGCAACTGTTCTTGAAGGCGCACCCAAACCTTCGCGGATGGATTATCCGGTAATTGCCGGTATCAATGCGCGTACATTGGCGTGGAGCATGGCGCAAATGCATCTGTTTCTGGCAGCGTTTGTGCTTGCAGTGCCATTGTTTGCCATTGCAACCGAGTTTATGAGCGTTGTGACGGACGACGACCGTTTCGACAATATGGCCCGCGAGTTTATGAAAATCACTATGGCGGCATATTCGCTGACCGCCCTTGTCGGAGGTGGCCTTTTGCTGTCGTTGCTGGTGTTTTATCCGCACCTGATGGGCTATATGGTCAAAGTATTTAATGGGCAGGTATTGATTTATGCTGCCTTGTTCGGCCTCGAATCCGTGACGCTATATATATACTTCTATTCATGGGACGCACTGCGGCGGGGCAATCGCAAGTGGTATCACATGTCGATAGGTTTGTTGCTGAATACTGTTGGCCTGACCTTGATGTTTGTAGCCAACGCATGGGCCAGTTTCATGATGTCGCCTGCAGGTATCGATCCTAGTGGCGCTATTACGGGTACAGTATGGGAAGCCACACGCAATCCGTTATGGAATCCGCTGAACCTGCACCGCTTCCTGGCGAATATCGCTTATGGCGGCGCGATAGTCGGTGGATATGCGGCTTATATGTTTCTGGCCGAGAAAGACCCTGCCAAAAAGGAACATTACGATTGGATGGGCTATACATCGAATTTTATCGCTATCCTTGGATTCCTTCCGCTGCCTTTCGCCGGTTATTGGTTGATGGCCGAGGTATATGCTTACTCACAACAGATGGGCATCACTGCGATGGGCGGTATTCTGGCGTGGCTTTTCATCATTCAGGCGGTGTTGATCGGAACCATTATGTTGGCAGCGAATTATTATTTGTGGTCGGGTTTAATGCGTACGGACCGTGGTGCGGAATATGTCAAATATGTAAAATATATCGCGGTGGTGATTGTTGGTGGGTTCCTTGTCTGGGTGACACCGCACACGCTGATATTGACCACGTCCGAGATCCAAAATCTGGGTGGCACACACCATAAAATACTGGGGCCGCTTGGAATTATGCCTGCGAAAAATACAGCTGTGAACCTGATGTTGGTCTTCACCTTCCTGTCATTCCAGATGTTCTATCGCTCTAGCCGTATCCCAGTGGTTTCATGGGCAAAATCTGCCAATATGGTTGTCGTTGCCCTTTATGTTGTTGGTATTATCAACATCGTGTTAGCAGGGATATACGGTTATATTACACCTACGGTTTACAAAGTGGGGGCATCGGTTCCGCAAGTTGCAACCACGCTTTGTATCATCATCGGATCGGTTGTTATTGACGTATTCATGCTGCGCGGCGCCAAGTCCGAAAAGGTGCATTGGGGTCGTATGACTGAACGCTCGCAATATGCGCTGTTCGTACTGCCTGTGGCCTTTACATGGCTGATGGGACTGATGGGGTATATCCGGTCCAGCCTACGGACAAACTGGCATATCTATACGGTGATGAAGGATAACTCGTCTGAAGCATATATCCCCACGTTGGGCGATGCGGGCAACACCATTACCGCGATTACATTGGCCTTTATGGCCGTGATGGTCTTTGTTTTCTGGCTTTCCAGACTTGGTGCCACAAAACAGGCAGGCACGGAGGCATCTTCATGACCTTTCTGCGTGTTATTGTTTTCAGTCTTAGTTTGCTCTTATTTTACGCCTTATTTTCCAATTCGTTACCGCAAGTTGAACCGGATTTGTCTGAACCAATAGAAGTTTCGACCGAAGGTTTGGATATGGATGGCATGATTGCGCTTGGCGAAACTCTTTTCACAGGTAAAGGCACTTGTACCCTGTGCCACAACGATCTTGGGCGTGCGCCCGATATGCTGGAAATGGATCTTGCGGCGGCATTTACAGAACGCCTGACTGATACCCGCTATGAAGGGGTTGCAGCAGGTAGTGAGGGGCCTGAGGCGGTTGAAAAATATCTACGCGAGTCACTGCAAAAGCCGTCAGCCTTTGTGGTTGCCGGCTTTGGTAAGAAGGGCAGCAATGACGCCGTGTCGCCAATGCCGGTTGTGGATGCAGCACCGATTGAACTCTCAAATGTTGAAATGAATGCGATCATTGCGTTTTTGCAAGATCGTGCATTGATGACACCCACGGTTCCACTGCCAAGCGCGGATGAGGCGCCAACCAGTGAAGCGGCTGCAGATACAGAAGGTATGGGTGAAGGTTCCGAAACCGATGTAATCGCGGTGCTTAACAAATACAGCTGCGTTGCCTGCCACGATTTAGATGAAAGCGGTGCGGATATCGGGCCGGCTCTGGGGGGAATTGCCGATCGGATGAGCCGTGCCGAGGTTATGCTGTCCATCATTGATCCCGATGCCACAATTGCTGAAGGATATGACGCGGGTTTTATGCCAGCCGACTTTGGTGAAACAATGCATGTTAGTGAATTGACCCTTATTGCAGACTATCTGCTGGCTTTGCCGGAACCGAAAGCATCTGATGCGGGTGAAGACGATGATGGCCCAGCAACCACGGCACTGGGCGTGGTGGAAAACTACGGCTGTGCCGGTTGCCATGATCTGGATGGCAGTGAAGCCGATCTTGGCCCCGCGCTGAAAGGGATTGCAAGCCGCATGAATCGCGATCAGCTTAAGGCTGCGATCATCGACCCGAACGCAGAAATTGCTGAAGGCTATGAGGCTGATATGATGCCGGACACTTTCGGTGAAGATATGGCCGACAGCGAATTACAGCTGTTGCTTGATTACTTAACGAACTTGCCGGAATAGGGAAAATAACATGCCATTTTTCAAACACCCCCTGTTTCTGGCAATCCTTGTTATCGGTGGTCTCTATGTGCTCTTTGCATATCTGCTGAACCCGCCACTGCCGCAATCCCTTTTGATCCAGTATATGGTTATATGCACTGTCGGTGTTCTTCTTGTTGTCACATTCGATAATAAAACCTCCGAGACGTTTTTCGAACCGCTTCTGGCCTTGTTTGGAGCGCCAAAACTGGCATTTATACGCATTGCCACCTTTGCTTGTGTTGTCGCAGGTGTCGGATTTATAACGTATAATAGTGTAAAACCCACAATCGTTTCGCCTGTGGAGCTGCGTACGGTCCACCCCGCGCCGCCTTCTAGTATGAAAGCATATGGCAAGACGTTTAACTTGTTGAAGTTGGAAAACCCATACCGCGCGGAATTTGATGAAAATTCTGACGATTACCGTGATATTGTTGCGCAAGGTGCTGATCTATATTACAAAAACTGCGTTTTTTGCCATGGTGATATGCTGGACGGTACCGGCAATTTTGCCAAAGCGTTTACGCCGCGTCCTATCAACTTTCAGGATGTTGGCACCATCGCGCAGTTGCAAGAAGCATTCCTGTTTTGGCGCATCACCAAAGGCGGCCTCGGTTTGCCACGTGAAGGCACACCTTGGGTCTCTGCCATGCCGGTATGGGAAGAAATGTTGAAAGAAGACGAGGTCTGGAAGATCATTTCATTCCTTTACGACTATACTGGCCATGAGCCGCGTTCTTGGGAACTGGAAGAGAAACCTGAAGCAGAAAAAGTGGTTGAAGTTGACAATGGCGGCGAGCTGGATGAAGAAGCGGTTGACGCCATCTATATGAAACGTTGCGCGCAATGCCACGGTGAAGAGGGTGACGGGCAGGGGGTTGCGGCAGAATTCATGTACCCTACACCACGCGATTTCACCCTTGGCCTGTTCAAATACAAAACCACGCAAGCGGATAGCGAGTTTCCTACCGATGCGGATTTTCGCAATACTATCCGTGACGGTCTGGTAGGCACCGCAATGCCGGGCTGGAAAACCATCCTGAGTGATACTGAAATAGATGCACTGATCCAGAAGATTAAAGTGCTTGGTTATTGGGGTGAAGAAGACCCTGCTGATTTGATTTCAATTGATTTGGGCGTGCCGCCTGCGGTGACACCTGAACTTCTGGCGCAAGGCCGCGAACAGTTCGTGAAGGCTTGTGTCCAATGCCACGGTGAAGCAGGGCGAGGCAATATCACATCGGGCAAACGCCTGAAGGATGATCTGGAATCGCGTATTTGGCCGCGTAATTTGACCCGCCCTGAAACATGGCGGGTGACACGAGATGCCGAGGATGTATTCCAACGGCTCAGCACAGGTATTCCGGGCACCCCTATGCCAGAACATTCCACAACCATGAGCATTGAAGATCGTTGGGCTATTGCAAATTACGTAATGACGCTACGCGACACGGCAACACCTTTAAGTAAGGGCGATTCCGTGATCCGCGCCATCCGCAATACGGGCGATTTGCCAAATGATCCGGCGGATCCTGTTTGGGATAGTGCCCCCGCGATGACATTCACGTTTGCACCGAACGTGATCAAAGAACCGCGTTTGTTTACTTCGCTGAATAACATGGTAACCGTGCGCGCGATTTATAATGATAATGATATTGCAATGCGGGTAGATGTGGATGATCGTACCTATTCCGTGCCGGGGTCTGAGTTGGAGCTGCAATACGCTATTGATGGGATTACAGCGACACGGGACGCAATTGCGGTGCAGTTGCCTGCCGCCCTGTCTGGCAGTTCTGAAAAGCCGTATTTCCGTCAAGGAGATCGCAAAAATCCGGTTAACTTGTGGTCTTGGACGGCACCTTCTGTTGAACCTGAAATGGCTGAAACAGTGGTGATAAAAGATGCTTTCGGACAGGATAAAGCACCTAAAACACGCACAGACAGTTCTGGATTGTCTGCCATGGGTGCATGGAAAGATGGCCGCTGGCAGGTTGTGTTTAAACGCGCTTTGGCAACTGATACGCCTGAAGATTTCCAGTTTTCCGAAGGTGTTTATACCCCTATTGCTTTTGCCAATTGGGACGGTGTGAATGGTGAAGAAGGTTTGCGTCAAAGTTTCACTGCTTGGTATTGGATACTGTTGGAACCAACAGATAACCCAACCAGAACGCTTGGAATTACATTGCTCGCAGCCACATTGGCCGGATTGCTGTTTATTCTGATCGCAATGCGCGCACGTAAACGCTTTAGGACATAAATACTCAAATTTCTTCAACAAACTGCGAAACCTTGATGCTCGTCAATGACTGACAACATTAGTCCTGCGAATTTTACGCAAGACTACAACTCGGCTTGGGGTAATGCGCGGGCTGAAATTAATTTTAACGAGAAAGGGAAATCAATGAAGATATCTCGATTCAAACGCAGTTTTGTGCTGACGCTGGGGGTCTCATTGTTGGGCGCTACAGCTTTGACTGGTTCTGCCTTTGCGGGTGATAATGCGATCGGGCCGATTGTGGCACCTGAGGTGAATGAAGCCAAAGCATTGCTTGGGAAGCGCTTGTTTTTTGATAAACGGCTTTCAGGGGATGCAGCAATATCATGCTCCAGCTGTCACCAACCAGAGCATGGTTATTCCGATGGCCTAGCCCTTTCTAAGGCTTATCCGGGTTCCAAAGGTTTTCGCAATACGCCAACTTTGATCAACACTGCATTGGCGGCTAACTGGTTCCATGACGGGCGCATAGGCACTAATCTAAACGACGTAACACGCGAAAATATCACTGAAGATTATATAATGAATATGGACATGCGCATGATGCAAGAACGCATCAAGCAGGATCCTGTATATGTAAAAATGTTTGCGGATGCAGGCTACGGTGAGCCATCAAACGGATCTATTCGTAAAGCAATCCCGGAATATCTTAATACGCTGATTTCGCAAAACGCACCTTTTGATAGCGGAACGATGACTGACGCGGCAAAACGCGGCCAAGCGTTGTTTGAAGGTAAAGCTGGTTGTGTCAGTTGCCACAGCGGCCCACTCCTGACTGACGAAAAAGCACATAATATCGGTGTTGCGGAAAACCCAGAAATCTGGTCCGACCCTATGCGTCACATGACATATGCAGCCTTTGCCAGCTTTATGGGTATTGAAAACTACATGAATATTCGCCGAGATGTAGGGGCGCAAATTATACGCAACCCAGCAGACCGCAGCGATGTGGGGTCTTTTAACACGCCTACTTTGCGTGAGTTAAAGCAAACCGGCCCATATATGCACAATGGCACGTTTGATACCTTGTTCGAAGTTGTTGCTTTTTATAACGCCGGCGGCGGTGACGATGCCAATAAAGACAAAGAAGTCAAACCGCTTGGCCTGACTTTTGCCGAACAAAAAGACATCGTTGCTTTCTTGGAAGCTCTGTCTGGTGACCCGCTCACCGGTCCGGAACATGTATGGCAAGACCCAATTCCAACCAACTATCTCGCCATTGAAAACTGGCGTGAGCAGTCAAATTGATTAGGGAAAGGATAAGGATAATGAAACCGATGAAAAATACTTTCCTATTGCTGGCTGGTGTTGCTGCAATTGCGACAAGCGCCGTGATGGTTAATGCGCAGGATGTGCCACCCTTGGCAGCTTTGGGTGAACCACCAATTCCCCACGACAATCCGCAAAGTGATGCCAAGGTAGAACTGGGTAAAATCCTGTTTTGGGACCCCCGTCTTGGCGGCGATGCCTCAACAGCTTGTGTCACATGCCACGAACCCGATCAGGGTTGGGGCTTTGGCGACAGCCTGTCGCGCGGCTATCCGGGCACAGTTCACTGGCGTAACAGTCAATCTGTGATCAACTCGGCTTATCTGGGCCAGTTGTTCTGGGCCGGATCTGCAGCATCCCTTGAAAAGCAGGCACCAAGTGCGGCTAAAGGGGCTGTTGCGGGTAACGGTGAAAACGATGTGATGGAGACACGCTTGGCGTTTATTCCAGAATACCGCAAACGTTTTAACGAGGTGTTTGGCACCGAGTATCCGTTGATCAGCGATGCATGGAACGCGATTGCAGCGTTTGAACGCACATTAATTGTGAATGACACGCCAGTTGATAAATATCTGGCCGGTGACACATCAGCCCTGTCTGATGAGCAGGTCGCAGGTATGGAATTGTTCAACGGTAAAGCGGGCTGTATCCAGTGCCACAACGGTGCGCAGGCAACGGATGAAAAGTACTACAACCTTGGTGTGCCACCAGCAGAGCGTTGGGAAGATGACGGGCTGGCGCAAGTCACATTCCGTTATGAAATCTTCGCCAAAGGTGTGACACAGGAAATGTACCGTAAACTGAAGGATGATCCCGGCCTTTATTTCCGTAGTAAGGAAAAAGATCATATGGGTAAATTCCGGACGCCTCCATTACGCTATACGGCCTATACAGCACCCTATATGCACAATGGTTCGTTCTGGGATCTTGAGGAAGTCGTCCAATTCTACAACGCCGGTGGCGGTGAGAATGACTTTACCGACGGTACTATGGCATCCACAAAAACCGATAAGATCAAACCCTTGGGTCTGAACGATGAAGAAGTCGGTCAACTGGTCGCCTTTTTGGAAGCCTTTAGCGGTGACGAACTACGCGTAGAGCCACCAGTCTTGCCACCCTATGAAGCGCTGACCTCCGAGTGAGTGTTAGGAAAGGAATGAATATGTCACAAGATGTGAAACAAGATGGCGGGATGACCCGCAAGGAAATCGCCAAGGAGGTCGGGCATAAATGCTTGGTATCGCGGCGTAATTTCCTAATTGCTTCGGGTGTTACGACCACGGTCATGATCACCATGAACCCAGGTACTCCACAAGCTAAGGAAGTGCCTGCACAGATCACTGAATACCCGCGTAAGCTTGTTGCCAAACTGTCCGAATTAAAACCGGATGTACCGTTTGACTTCAACTATCCCGATGAGGGCGAGTATTCGGACAATATGGTTGTCAAAATGGGTGTAAAAGCCGGTGGTGGTATTGGTCCTGATCAGGATGTTGTCGCTTTCAATTATGCCTGCACCCATCAGGGTGGCTCGCTGTTTGACAGCTACAAAGCGGATACGAAGTCCATGGGCGCTTGTCCGTTGCACTTGTCAACTTATGACCTGACACGCCACGGCATCCTGATTTCGGGGCAAGCTTACCAAAGCCTGCCGCAAATCCTGCTGGAACTCGATGGTGACGATATTTACGCCACTGGAATTTTCGGGCTGATTTTCGGCCGCAAAGATAACCTACAAGGTTAGGAGAGGAAAAACATGTCAACTCCATATTATATTCCCGAAGAAAACGTGCCTTTGCCACCCAAAGATGCGGAAGTCATCACCACTGCGTGTGATTATTGTATCGTTGCCTGTGGTTACAAAGTGTATCGCTGGCCTGTTAAGGGCGGTAAAAACGGTGGAGCTACTGCTGACACCAATGCTTTCAATGCAGATTTCCCGGTTGAGGTACTTGGCCCATGGGTTGCCCCCAACCAACACAACATTGTTTTGCATAAGGGCGAGCCGCATCACGTGGTTATCATACCAGACAAAGATACAGAGTTTGTGAATACTGATGGTGACAGTTCGTTGCGTGGCGGTTGTATAGCGCAAAAATGCTACAACCCCCAAAAACCGACACGTGACCGTCTGAAGTCACCAATGATGCGGATCTACGGTATCTTGCAACCCGTGACTTGGGACTTCGCATTGGATATTGCAGCTGAAATTGGCAAATACGTGATTAAGAAACACGGTACAAATGCTTATGGTGTTAAAACCTTTAGCTATCAGTATATGGAAAACACCTACGCGATTTCCAAATATGCGTTGCGTTCCATTAATACTGCAAACTTCACGTTTCACGACACGCCATCCGATGTGTCATCCACACCGGGTTTCCGCGATGCAGGCTTTGACAATTTTGGCCCAGCCTATGAAGATTGGAAAAACGCTGAAACACTGCTGATATGTGGTACCGACCCCTATGAAACCAAGACGATCCTGTTCACACAATGGATCATGAAAGGTATTCAGAACGGCCAGAAAGCCATCTTTATGGTGCCGCGTAAAACTGCCGGTGTTGCTTACGCCGAGCAAAACGGCGGTCTGTGGCTTGATGTGACACCCGGTACCGATTTGCTGGTGGTCAATGCGATTGCACGGATCATCGTTGAAAATGGT
>Ga0209344_10002150_pt1 | contig 22895 bp, 22 predicted proteins | sample Cruoilmetagenom6_FD_187293 | JGI IMG/M metagenome (GOLD analysis project Ga0209344, IMG submission 187293) | Oil polluted marine microbial communities from Coal Oil Point, Santa Barbara, California, USA - Santa Barbara Oil Seep Sample 6 (SPAdes)... | ecosystem: Environmental > Aquatic > Marine... | reverse complement strand
CGTAGCAGAATTATTGGTCGGCGTGGTTCTCGACCCTGCGCATGGTTACGTTTTAACCATTGCAGCAGGGGGTGTTTTGACGGAACTCTTGACCGATAGCGTGTCATTGTTGATCCCAAGCTCTGCGGCGGATGTTGAGCAGGCTTTGGGCCAATTACGGGTCAATAAGCTGTTGAACGGTTTTCGGGGGCAACCCACCGTAAACATTAACGCTATTGTTGATGCGGTCATGGCAGTACAACGCTATGTGATGGAACATACGGGACGTATAGAAGAGGTGGAAATCAATCCGCTTTTATGTACACCCCAAACTGCGATTGCGGCGGATGCCTTGATCAGACTAGGAGAAGATAATGACGGATAGCCCCATTAAAACCCAACGCAACGGCGCAGTGCTGGAAGTGACCCTTGATCGACCGAAAGCCAATGCGATTGATCTGGCCACCAGCCGTATCATGGGGGATGTTTTTGCCGATTTCCGCGATGACCCCGACTTGCGGGTTGCCATTGTCACGGGTGCAGGCGACAAGTTCTTCTGCCCCGGCTGGGATTTGAAAGCGGCCGCAGATGGTGATGCGGTTGATGGTGATTACGGGGTTGGCGGCTTTGGCGGCTTGCAGGAACTGCCCGGTATGAACAAACCCGTGATTGCCGCCGTGAACGGTATTTGTTGTGGTGGCGGGCTGGAACTGGCTCTGTCATGCGACATTATTCTGGCCGCTGACCATGCCGCATTCGCTTTGCCCGAAATCCGGTCCGGCACCGTGGCCGATGCGGCGTCTTTGAAACTACCCAAACGCATCCCCTATCATATTGCGATGGAAATGTTGTTCACAGGCCGCTGGTTGGACGTGGAAGAGGCCGCGCGTTGGGGGTTTGTCAACCATATCCACCCTGCCGTTGACCTGATGACGAAAGCACGCGAAATGGCAGCCCTTTTGGCATCCGGCCCGCCATTGGTTTATGCTGCAATCAAGGAAGTTGTGCGCGAAGCTGAAAACATGAAATTCAATGACGCGCTGAAAATGATGACGCAGAGCGAATTTCCCACCGTCAAAACGCTATATACATCCGAGGATCAACTGGAAGGCGCCAAGGCTTTTGCAGAAAAACGAGATCCGGTTTGGAAAGGACGCTAGTAAACCGGGTATGAATTAAGTATCAGGTGCCAGAAGATTTAATTACGGAGAAACCCCACATGCTCGCAGACGCCCAAACCCGCAAAGACACTGCATCGCGCTGGTTTGAAGAGCTGCGCAATAGTATTTGCGACGCTTTTGAGCAGTTGGAAGATGAGCAGGTAACGGGGCCACATGCGGATAAACCCGCGGGACGGTTCGAGTTGCGCAAAACCACACGTGGTACTGATGGTGACGGTGGTGGTGGTCTGATGTCGGTCATGCGCGGTGGGCGTTTGTTTGAAAAGGTCGGCGTCAATATCTCGACTGTGCACGGCACACTTAGCCCGATGATGATTAAGGCAATGGCGGCACGAAAAAATATCCCCGGCCTGGAAGATAACCCGATATTCTGGGCGTCCGGCGTATCGCTTGTCGCCCACATGAATAGCCCGAAAACCCCGGCAGTGCATATGAATACGCGTATGTTCTGGACGCCAGGTGCCAGTTGGTTCGGTGGTGGTGCTGACCTGACCCCGATGATTGCCATTGCCGAAGATACTGCGTTTTTCCATGAAGTTCTGCGCAAAGCTTGCGATCAACACGACCCTGCTTACTATCCAAAGTTCAGAGATTGGGCCGATGAATATTTCATGATCAAGCATCGTAATGAGCCACGCGGGGTTGGCGGTATTTTTTTTGACGATCATGACACGGGCGATTGGGATGCCGATTTCGCTTTTACCCAAGACGTGGGCCGTGCATTTCTGGATGCATTCCTGCCCATCACCCGAAAACGCCGTGACGCGCCGTGGACGGATGCCGACCGTGATGTGCAACTGATCAAACGCGGCCGTTATGCAGAATTCAATCTGGTTTATGATCGCGGCACACATTTCGGCCTGCAATCAGGCCATGATCCGGAGGCTGTGCTGATGTCAATGCCACCTTTGGCGAAGTGGCCTTAAGAAACAGCTTTATCCAACGAATAGCCAAAACCGCGTACGGTACGGATGTATTCGCCGTTAGCTCCTGCATTCAGTTGTTTGCGCAAACGTCCGATATGGACGTCCACGGTGCGGGTTTCAACCTCTAGCGCGTTGCTCCAGACCCTTTCCAACAGCTGATCACGTGAAAACACACGGGCAGGGGCTTCTATCAGGATGCGCAGCAGTTTAAATTCCAGCGGGCCAAGATGGATCGCCCTGTCCCCAATGCTGACCACATGGCGGGTCAGATCCATTGTGATCTGTTCATACGTCAACATATTCACACCCAACCCGCCTTTGGCATTGCGCAGGCCGGCCCGCACACGCGCAAGCAGTTCTTTGATAGAATAGGGTTTGACGATGTAATCGTTGGCACCGGTATCCAGCCCGCGCACTTTATCGTCTTCTTCGCCGCGTGCAGTCAGCATAATGATAGGGATGGATTTCGTGAATTTACCGCGTTTGATTTGGCGGCAAATTTCCAAACCGGATGTTTGCGGCAGCATCCAATCCAGTAAGATCAGATCAATTTCTACCTCTTGCAAGATCAACAGACCGTCTTCACCGGTTTCGGCCTTGTAGACGTCATAACCTTCGACATCCAAATTATAACTCAGCAATTCCAGCTGCGAAGGTTCGTCTTCGACAATCAGAACTTTTGGGCCGCCTATGGTCATGGCATTGTTTCCAACTCTTTGCCTAAATGCACTCAAACGCCTTTTATGTATATAATGTAACAGAATAATGACAGTATATCCAAACCTTACTGCCTGCGGTAATATCTTTGATATCGGCGATAGAAAATAACAAAGCATATGCAGGCTTTATAGAAACGATGTCTATGATGCGTTATAAAATATTGGCGTCCTGGAAACGAACGCCAATGATCCTGATTTTGCAACTCACTGGCCATTTGCTAATTGGATTGTCGAATTTATACCTTAAAGTTTTAATTATCTGCCGCCAAAAGTGCGGCATTACCGCCTGCTGCCGTCGTATCGATACAGATATGGCGCTCCAATATGCAGCGTTTTGCAACATCGTTTGCATCAATAAGCGGCAGTAAGGCACCCCTGCGATTTGCTAGGGCAGAACGGGCCTTGCGCAAAGATGCCTCATCAGCCCATAAAACGACCGCATCAAACCCTGCAAGTTTTTCTAAATACGCTAATGGCATAGTGCCGGATAAACCTTCTGCGGGCGAAGCGCCCGGGGCAATAATAACCGTTGAACAACCCGCTGTTTTGGCCGCCTCGGCTTGGCTTTGCGCCTGTTTCAACGTTGGCCCAAGGCAAAGTACAACACCGCGCCCATAAGTAGACAATTGGTTTAATTCGCCTGTTGGCCCCGGTAATATGGTACTGTGCAAGGCGGTACGGTCAGGGCGTTTGATGTTGTTCAATCTATCTTGGGCTTGGCCGAAATTAACTGCGGTTTCTAGATATGGCTGTTCTGTCGCCATGTCAGGCATCACGAAACGCACTAAATAATCCGGGCCGCCCGCCTTTGGTCCTGTACCAGATAGCCCTTCGCCACCAAAGGGTTGCGAGCCGACAACAGCACCGATTTGATTGCGGTTTACATAGATATTGCCTACATTCAGGCGGTTGCAAAGCTTGTTCACAAAGGCATCGATCCTTGAATGCACCCCGAATGTCAGGCCATATTGGCTGGTATTGATTGCTTCAACAACCTTATCCAAATCTTTAGCCTTATAGGTTGCGATATGCAAAACAGGGCCAAAAATTTCTTCTTCCAAATCTTCAATGCCCATCACTTTAATTGCGGTCGGGTTGGCAAAGGTGCCCGCATTCGGCACTGCGATTTGGTGCAAGACACGCCCTTCATATGTGGCTTTGGCGATATGCGCATTAATACCGTCCAATGCGATTTGGGTGATCACGGGGCCAATATCAGTGGCGACGTCCCACGGTTGCCCTGCAACTTGGGCATCCATCGCCCCATAAAGCATTTCCAGAAATTTGGGTGCAATATCCTCTTGCAGATAAAGCATCCGCAATGCCGAACAACGCTGACCTGCCGATTGAAAACTGGACGCCACAATATCACGCACCGCTTGTTCGGGCAGGGCGGTACTGTCGACGATCATTGCGTTTAACCCGCCGGTTTCCGCGATCAACGGGGCCGTGGCTTTGCCCGTCTCAGCCACAGATTTGTTAATATGTTGGGCCGTGGCGGTAGAGCCGGTAAAGCAAACCCCGCCAATGCGGGGGTCGGCCACGATTAATGCGCCAACCTCGCGGCCCGAACCAATCAACAATTGCAAAGCCGTGCGCGGAACACCTGCCTGATAAAGCAATTCCACCGCACGGGTGGCAATGATCGGTGTGGGCTCTGCAGGTTTTGCCAAAACCGCATTACCAACAGATAAAGCGGCAGCGATTTGGCCCGAGAAGATTGCCAGTGGAAAATTCCAAGGCGAGATACAAGCGAATACTCCACGCGGGTCGCATGACGTATGATTGGTTGATTGAGCCGCATAATAACGCATAAAATCAACAGCCTCGCGCAATTCTGCAATGGCGTCCATCAGTGTTTTACCAGCCTCTCGGGTTAGAATGGCAAACAGTTCTGCATAGTTTTCTTCATATAAATCTGCGGCACGGTTCAGCACAGCTGCACGCTCTGATTGAGATACGTCCCAAGGTTTTGCAGCTTTAATTGCAGCTTTGGTATCTGCCGTGCTTGCTAACCTAACTTGACCCAGAATATCATTGGGGTCGGCGGGGTTCACAACCACATTGGTTTTTCCCGATGGTTGCCCATTTGCAAGCTGGGCGGTAGCGGCCCATTTGGATTTGGCAAAAATTTTACGGGCATCAGTCATGCGGGCTAAATCCGTGACGCTTGTGATATCAAACCCCAAAGAATTTATCCGCTCGGGCTGGTATAGGTTAGCCGGTTTCAGCACTGACGTACTGTTTTGATCCTTAACCGCACTCCACGCGTCATAAGGGTCATTAACCACTTCTGCTGCAGGAATATCCTTATCTACGATCTGGTTTACGAAAGAAGAGTTTGCACCGTTTTCCAACAAGCGACGCACAAGATAAGCCAGCAAATCATCATGCACACCGACAGGGGCATAGATGCGGCAACGTATATCATTTTTGCCCATGATCTGGTCATAAAGTCCACCACCCATACCGTGTAAGCGCTGGAATTCATATGTGTTTTCAGGTGTCGCCATATCCATAATGGTTTGCACAGAATGCGCGTTATGGGTGGCAAATTGCGGATAAATCCGATCGTTGAAATCAAGTAACTTACGCGCGCAACCAATGTAGGAAATATCTGTGGCGGTTTTTTTGGTGAACACAGGGAACCCTGGCAACCCGTCAATTTGTGCGCGTTTAATTTCTGTGTCCCAATAAGCGCCTTTCACAAGACGCACCATAATTTTGCGATCCAGCTTTTCCGCCAATGTGTATAGCCAGTCCAGAACATAAGGTGCGCGTTTGGAATAGGCCTGCACGACAACGCCAAATCCGTTCCATCCCGCCAGACGCGGGTCTGACAGAACTGCTTCAATTATATCCAAAGATAGATCAAGCCGATCTGCCTCTTCGGCATCAATATTCAAGCCCATATTCGCATTTCTGGCTTGAAGCGTCAGATCAAGGGTGCGGGCAACCAGCACATCCATGACCTGATCCTTTTGCGCCAGCTCATAGCGCGGATGCAATGCGGATAATTTGATCGAAATGCCGGGGTTTTTGCGGACATCGTCACTGTTGCTGTGTGTGGCCAGATAAGTGATTGCGTCGGCATATGACTTTACAAAACCTTGCGCGTCGCGGTCGGTCAGGGCCGCTTCGCCCAGCATATCATACGAATGGGTGTAGCCTTGTGTTTGTCGTTTGGCGCCACGTTTTACCGCTTCCTGAATGGTTTGCCCCAGAACGAATTGGTTACCCATTTCTTTCATTGCCGCTTTGACCGCGCGCCGTATTACAGGTTCACCCACGCGCTTAACAAGGCGACCCATAGAGCTTGTGATACTTTCTTCTTCTTTTGTATTCAGCACTTTACCTGTTAACATTAATGCCCATGTGGATGCGTTCACCAGTGAACTGTCAGAATGCCCGATATGGCTGTTCCAGCTTTTTGTTGATAACTTATCTTCAATCAAATCATCCATGGTTCTGGCGTCAGGTACCCGTAGCAAGGCCTCTGCCAAACACATCAAGGCCACGCCTTCAGTTGTCGATAGCCCGTATTCGGCCAAAAAAACTTCCATCAACCCCGGATTTTTTTCCGCACGTATATCTTCCACGATTTTAGCTGCGCGTAACACGGTCTGATGGCGCGTATCGGCAGGCAGGTTGGTGATTTTTATCAAAGCATGAACGCAGTCCAGTTCATCGCTTAGGTGATGAGCGCGCATAGATTTACGAAACGTAGAAAGCGTTGCCATTGGAAGTCTCCTAATCAGGGGTGTCCAATAACTATAACCGATCATGATAAGTTTTATTCACGTAAATTACCTAAAAAATAGTGAATATCACTTATATTTTGGATATTTAATGTATAAAGAGGACATAATTGCATTATGGGTAGTGAAAATGGATAAATTTGATTTGCAGATAATTGAAATCCTTGAAGAAAATGGCAGAATTACAATATCCGAATTGTCCAAGCGGGTTGGCTTGTCCAAAACGCCATGTCAGGCGCGGTTGAAAAAAATGATCGACAACAATACCATCCTTGGTTTCAGGGCGGTATTAAATCATGAGGTTTTGGACCGGAGTCATATCGCATTTACAGAAGTACGCTTGAACGATACTCGCGAAGCTGCGTTAAATGCTTTCAACAGAGGTGTGATGCAAATCCCCGAGATTGAACAGTGCCATCTTATTGCTGGACAGTTTGATTACCTGTTGAAAGTCCGCACCAAAAGCATCGTGGGTTATCGCAAGGCATTGGGTGAAAAAATATCATCTTTGCCATGTGTTTCGAGCACTTCTACCCATGTCGTGATGGAAGCGGTAAAGGAATAATTACCCTGTGTTTTGGGCGCGTGGCCGTATCACTTGCGGAATTATTGCAGACAGCATCAAAGCCAGACCAACGGCAGTTGTTGCAACTTTTGGTGCAATAAACTGAATATCAATAGTTTTAGCTCGGTAATTTGCTTTATTTATGGAATGAATACATCGGCGTCTTTCAAGCACCGTAATGCAAAGCTTGATCGTGTTTGCCGAATGCCCGGGATTTTACTGAGTTTATTAGTTAAAAATTGTTCATAGCCACGGGTGCCGGTTACGGCGACCTTTAATAGATAATCATGCTCGCCAGAGGTTAAAAACACCTCAAGTACCTCTTCTAACTCTATGATAATACGTCCAAATGACTTTATAGCATCCTGATTGTGCCGCTCTAAGGAAACTTCGACAAAAACAATTTCAGTGGCTCCCAGTTTATACTGATCCAGTTTGGCGGTGTAACCTTTGATATATCCATCGGCCTCTAGTTTGCGCACGCGTTGCCAGCAGGGACTGGTCGACAGGCCAACGGATTGTGCCAAATCAGCGGTGGATATTTTTGCATTTGCAACCAGATTTTTTAGAATCTTTGCGTCAATTGCATCAAGTATTTTTTCTTTATTACTTTCCATAATAAGTATAATAATTCGTTAAATTAAAACTTAAAAGCAAAAAATGCTTAATTATTAAATTATAAAAGAAACTACGAAAAAACGAGGAAAGGTTTTTATGTTAAGATGGTAGTATGAATTCTTATCAAAGGAAAATCTCTATCATGCATAAAGCCTCCCACCCCTTATCGCTTCACGTACCGGAACCGGGGTGCAGGCCGGGGGATAAACCTGATTTTTCTGAATTTGTTATTCCCAAGGCAGGAGAGGCCCGCAAACCTGCGCACAATGCGACTGCTCAGTCGATGCGTGATATGGCGTTTTCAATTGTACGGGTGTTGAATAAAGAGGGTGAAGCGGTTGGCCCGTGGGCAGGTGATTTAGCGATAGATCAATTAAAATCGGGTCTGCGTCATATGATGATGTTGCGTGCTTTCGATGTGCGGATGTTGACGGCGCAGCGTCAGGGGAAAACCAGTTTTTATATGCAATCCCTTGGGGAAGAGGCTGTATCTTGTGCATTTCGAATGGCTTTGAAAGACGGTGACATGAACTTCCCGACCTATCGCCAAAGCGGGCTTTTGATTGCCGGTGGCTATTCAATGGAAATAATGATGAATCAGATCTATTCCAATGCGGCGGATCCGATCAAAGGCCGCCAAATGCCGATCATGTATTCGGCAAAGGATCACGGTTTTTTTTCCATTTCGGGTAATCTTGGCACACAATATATTCAGGCCGTCGGATGGGCCATGGCATCGGCAATTGCAGGCGACACCAAAATTGCAAGCGCATGGATCGGCGACGGTTCCACCTCTACCAGTGATTTTCATGCGGCCCTTGTTTTTGCATCTACATACCATGCCCCCGTTGTTTTGAATGTTGTTAATAATCAATGGGCTATATCGACATTCCAAGGTATGGCACGCGGTGATGCTGCAACCTTTGCCGCCCGTGGTCACGGTTTTGGTATTCCGTCCTTACGAGTGGATGGCAATGATTATCTAGCGGTTCATGCTGTCGCCAAGTGGGCTGCAGACCGTGCCAGATCAGGCCTGGGACCGACCCTGATCGAGCATGTCACTTACCGTGCAGGAGGGCATTCCACCAGCGATGACCCATCCAGTTATCGTGCCAAAGGTGAAAGTTCCGCATGGCCCTTGGGCGACCCGATTGAGCGGTTGAAAGCCCACCTGATCACCCTTGATGCATGGTCAACAGAACGCCATGCCCAAGCCGAAACAGAAGTCATGGACGAAGTGCGCACGGCACAAAAAGCGGCCGAAGCCAACGGGACGTTAACATCCGGGAAAAGCCCGTCATCACGCGATATTTTTGAAGAGGTTTATGCCGAAATGCCGCCCCATCTGATCAAACAACGTCAAGAAGCGGGGTATTAACCCATGCGAATGACGATGATAGAAGCCATCAGGAATGCCCATGATCTTGCAATGGGTGAGGATGATAAAGTCGTGGTCTTCGGTGAAGACGTGGGTTTTTTCGGCGGCGTTTTTCGATGCACTGCGGGTTTGCAGGAAAAATACGGCAAGAACCGCTGTTTCGATGCACCCATCAGTGAACTGGGCATTGTCGGTGCGGCTATCGGTATGGCAGCCTATGGGTTAAAACCCGTGGTGGAAATCCAATTCGCCGATTATGTTTACCCCGCATATGATCAGATTGTCAGTGAAGCTGCGCGCCTGCGACATAGATCCGGCGGTGATTTCACCTGCCCATTGGTGATCCGTATGCCCGCAGGGGGCGGTATTTTCGGCGGCCAAACCCATAGCCAAAGCCCTGAAGCCCTGTTTACCCATGTTGCGGGGCTGAAAACCGTGATGCCATCCAACCCACGTGATGCAAAGGGGCTGTTGCTGGCAGCGATTGAAGACCCTGATCCGGTGATCTTTCTGGAACCCAAACGACTTTATAACGGCCCGTTTGACGGGCACCATGATCAACCGATTGTACCATGGAAAAAACATGAGCTGGGCGAGGTGGGTGAAGAATATTATACCACGCCGCTTGGGAAAGCAGAAATTGTGCGTACGGGGATGGACGTGACAATATTGACATATGGAACAATGGTTCACGTGGCGCAGACGGCGGCAAGCGAAGCGGGGATTGACGCTGAAATCATCGACCTGCGCACACTTGTACCGCTTGATAACGATACGATTGAAGCTTCCGTGAAAAAAACCGGTCGCTGTGTTATCGTGCACGAAGCTACCAAAACCTGCGGTTATGGCGCAGAACTAAGTGCGCTGGTTCAATCATCGTGTTTCTTCTATCTTGAAGCCCCCGTCACACGGGTAACAGGCTGGGATACACCCTATCCGCATGCACAGGAATGGGATTATTTCCCGGGGCCTGCACGTGTGGCACAAAATTTAAAGAAAGTGATGGAGGTTTAACATGGGTGTTTTCACAATTATTCTACCCGATGTGGGTGAAGGCATCGCCGAGGCGGAATTGACCGAATGGCATGTCAAAATCGGGGATGTTGTCAAAGAAGATGATATTCTGGCCGTGGTGATGACCGACAAGGCCGCCATTGAAATTCCGTCGGAAAAACAGGGTACCGTAACTTGGTTGGCAGGCGAAGTGGGTGATACAATCGCCATTGGCGCCGCTTTGGTTAAGTTGGATGTCCAAGGTAAAGGAAACGTGGAGGCGGCTGTTCAGGATGCTACCCATGAAATTGTTGCTGAAGTTTTACCATCTGCGCCCTCTGTGATCGAAAAACCGCAAGCGGGCCCTTCGGTGCGTAAACGCGCAAAAGAAGCGGGTGTAAGTTTGTTGGACATTACCGGTACCGGCCCTGCGGGGCGTATCACGCATGAAGATATGGACAAGTTTCTGGCGCCTGTTTCAAACACGCAAAGCCAAACAACTGAAGTAAAGCAGATCAAAATTACCGGGATGCGCCGTAAAATTGCAGAAAAAATGGCGTTATCAAAATCGCATATCCCCCATATCACGATTGTTGAAGAGGTTGATATGACCAACCTTGAAGATCTGCGCGGCAAATTGAATGCAAAATACAAAGATAGCCGCGCAAAGCTGACAATCCTGCCCTTTATGATGCGGGCTATTGTGGAAGCAGTGCGCGCGCAACCCGAAATGAATGCGCATTTCGATGATGTGGCCAACATCATCTCGCAACACGGCGGCGTACATATCGGCATTGCCACACAAACCGCTGCTGGCCTAAGCGTTCCTGTTGTCAAGAACGTGCAAACCCTGACTTTGTGGGATAGTGCGCAAAACATGTCGCAACTGTCCGAACTGGCACGCAATAGCAAAGCAACCCGCGATGACCTGACAGGGTCAACCATCACCATCACCTCGCTTGGGGCGCTTGGTGCCATAGCCTCAACCCCGATTATAAATCACCCCGAAGTGGCCATTGTCGGGATTAACAAAATGGCTATACGCCCGATGTGGGACGGGCATGGGTTTCAACCGCGCAACATGATGAATATATCCTGTTCATTCGATCATCGTGTCATTGACGGCTATGATGCGGCACTGTTTGTGCAAAAACTCAAAACTTTACTGGAAACTCCTGCGATGATGTTTATTGAAGGGTAAGTAATAAACGAAGATAGGCCCATGACATTGAACGCACTTAGGACAACGGCGAAATCTGCTTTTCTGGCGGGTGTCAAAGCCGCTGACCCAGCTAGGACACTATGTCAAACCATTGAAAAACAAACTCTTTTAGAGTTAACAGGCGGGAAATATATCATCATCGCGGTGGGCAAAGCCGCCTGCAAAATGGCGCAATCCGCGATCAGTGCGCTACCCGACGGGGCTGATTTCAGTGCCATTGCGGTAACAAACTACGAAAATGTTGTGGAAATTGATGGCTGCCGTGTGTTTGGTGCAGCACACCCCGTGCCAGATGCCAACGGGCAGCTGGCAGCAAATGAAGTTATCACACTGCTGGAAAGTGCTACACAAGATGACGTTGTTCTGGCCCTGATCAGTGGTGGCAGTTCCGCACTGTTACCGTCACCCGTGCCGGGCGTCAGTCTGGATGACAAAGCGAAAGTGAACGAAGTACTGCTGGCCGGCGGTTTTGACATCACAAACATGAACCTAGTACGCCAGTCGCTGTCCAACCTAAAGGGCGGCGGGTTCTTGCGCTATGCAAAACCTGCCACAGTACGGTCTTATATCCTGTCGGATGTGCTTGGCGATGATCTGCGTGTTGTTGGCAGCGGCCCCAGTATCGGCCCGATCGGGACAATTGCAGATGCGCGGAAATTACTGGTTGAGACCGGAAATTTCGACAAAATGCCCGAAAGCGTGCGTACATATCTTGAAACTGCAGATGAACGACCAGTGGAACCGGCGCAACAGGCTACATTGATCTGTTCGAATGCGCAAAGTTTGGCAGCTATGGCCGAAAGTGCAGGGGCTATTGTGATGCAAGAACCGCTTATCGGCGATGTACATGATGCCGCCGCACGAATTCTGAACGATGTTGAAGAACACAAAGATAAAGGCCCGTTTGCACTGGCATATGGTGGAGAAACAACCGTGGAGCTAATGGGTAACGGCAGGGGCGGGCGCAATCAGGAACTGGCACTTTTGGTTGCGCAAAAAGCCACACGCGCAGGGCTGACAGGCAATTGGGTGTTCCTAAGCGGCGGCACAGATGGGCGCGACGGGCCAACCGACGCTGCGGGTGGGGTGGTGGATGGTGCAACGCTTGAACGTATTACAGCTGAGGGTGGTGTCATCGCTGATTTGTTGGACAATAACGATAGCTATGCCGCCCTGAAACTGTCGGGTGATCTGTTGATGACAGGGGCCACAGGTACCAACGTGGCTGACTTGCAGTTATTTTTGATGGTTTAGTCAATCAGGTCGGATAAGGCGTGGATTGAATTGACGCTGCGTTCAAGGGTTGCCAATGGTGCCTGTGATCGCGCCAGTATTCGCAGACCAACATATTGTGCGGTTAACGCATCTGCAAAAGCACGGCATTTTTTTTCATTCAGGTCGCTATGTCGATGTGATGCACCAAGTGCGATTTCAAATCCTTTGCGCATTTTATCCAGTGCCAGACCGACAGCCTTTGCAATATCTGCATCATATGCCGCAGGACCGGCGGCAGCTGTACACACAAGACATCCCCTGCTGTCACCGGATGCAACGGCATCGACGACCTTATTGAAAAGCAGCATGATACGATCCCACCCATCAACATTGTCGGGACCCGATAAAAGGATCACGGCAGGAATGATCGCTTCTTGGTCGTATAATTCCAGCACCGACATGAATAATGGTTTTTTGCCATCAAAGGCTTTGTAAAAACTACCGCGCGCAATCCCCATTCCCGTTAACAGATCGGGAAGTGATGCGCCTTCATAGCCATGTGCCCAGAAAACATTCATTGCCTTCAGAGTTGCTGTTTCGATATTGAATTCGCGTGGACGGGCCATTGGTTTCGTGTCCTTTTATTTTTGAAATACTAATTGGGAACCAAAGGGTCAACAATTCACGATTATGTGATTTGTACCAATCGGTTCCTAACTGTATACATGATCGGGAAATACAGGACTGACTATAAAAACCTTATATATTCATCAACTGCGGGGAACCGCAAAAAACAGGAAAACCTACCATGTTTAAAATTCTCATTCGTCTTACCGTTGCCTCTCTTTTCGCATTTGGTGCAAATGCGGCGGTAGCAGCAAATAAAACAGGCAGCTTTCATGGTGCCAGCGATCACATCACGCAAGGGGATTATACGATCTCTAAACAGGCAGATGGCAGCCATATCATCACATTGGAAGATAATTTCAGTTTGGACGGTGCGCCTGATCCAAGTGTGGGCTTCGGCAAAGACGGAAAATATTCAAAAGCCACTTACCTAGGTAACCTAAAAAGCCTGAAGGGTAAGCAAAGCTTTGTCATTCCTGCAAGCGTAGATTTATCGCATTTCAATGAGGTTTACATTTGGTGTGCAAAATTTACCGTACCGTTGGGCGTTGCGCCGTTACACTAACGCTTCCCTCCAGACGAATAAAGCCCCGCATTCATGCGGGGCTTTATTGTTTACACCCCATCCACAATAATAAATGTGCATTTCGCATTGGCATGGCGAATGGCTTTTACGGGTGCGTATTCTTCACTGTTTGCAAAATCGCGTGCCGCTTGCATATCAGGGAATTCCACCACCACAATACGGGTGGGGGTCCATAAGTCTGCCTCAAGCACGTCCATGTCGCCGCCGCGTGTGCGGTAAATACCACCGAACTTTTCCGCGATAGGTTTTGCTTGGGCTTTATAAATCTCGTAGGCTTCGGGGTCGTTGATCTTCGTGTCAACGATAACATATGCACTCATAATTAATCCTTCTGCATGTTCAGTATTGCCTTGCCCAGCCGTGTGCGTACATCGCCGGGTTCATTCTTGATCGCTTGCAATATACAGTCTAGTTCGCCACGTGTGTTGTGCAATTGATCGATCAGGGAAATGATGATGCTTAATGCGTCATCATTCAAGCTGAAATGTTCAGTCAATTCGCAAAGCAGCTCCATTCTGACCAGATCAACCTGCCTGAAGACAATACCGTTTTCAGTGTGCAGTGGTACGATAATCTCGGCTTCGATAAACGATACCAGTTTTGTGCGCGTCAGGGTGGCTATGGCAGCTATTGCTTGATCTTCAGAATATCGTCCGGTCATATCTTCATCCCCTTGCGTGGATCGTAAGCGTTTGTTTTACGCCAGCTTTCCATGAATTCTTTCAGCTTTTTATCAATTTTTTCCGGCACTATAATCCGCAGCCTCACGCGCTGATCGCCTGCAGGTTTACCGGCAGATTTTACCCCGCGTCCGCGCATTCGTAGTATCTGCCCGCTGCTGGCGCCTTTGGGGATGTTCAGTTTCACAGTGCCTTCAATCGTCGGGGTGTCCACTTTGCCGCCCAACACGGCTTCGTCCAAAGTAATCGGCAACGTAATAAGGATATCATTGCCCTCGCGGCGAAACAGCGTGTGCGGGCGAACAGACAATGTCACCAGAGCATCGCCCGCAGGCCCGCCTTCAAAACCGGGGCCGCCCTTGCCGCGCAACCGAATGGTCTGCCCATCTGTTGTGCCTTGCGGTATTTTAACGTCCAGCATGCCGCCGTCCGGCAGGGTAATGCGGGTTTTGCCACCTAAAACCGCATCCATGAAATGGATTTCCAATGCATAGCGTCTATCCTGACCACGCATATTGAAACCATGTGCCGAGGATTGTTGCCCGGCTTGCGCCCTTTGGCGCAGAATTTCCGCGAAAATATCAGAAGCATCACCAAAGTCCTCATATTGCTGGCTTGATTGATAAGGATTGTCTGGATTTTGCGCATACTCGCGATAGTATTTTCGCTGGGGCTGTTGTTCAGCACCCGTGGCGTCTATTTCACCACGATCAAAACGGGCGCGAACATCAGGGTCTTTCAACAGGTCATAGGCGACAGAAGCTTCTTTGAACCGCACCTCGGCCGAAGCATCATCGGGGTTCAAATCCGGGTGGCAGGTGCGTGCGATTTTGCGGTATGCCTTTTTGATCTCGGCGTCCGTTGCGGTTTTTTTCAAGCCTAGGGCTTCATATGGGTCTTTGCTCATCGTGGCCTCAATAGCAGGGTGCCGTCGTGGTAGCACGCCATGGTTTTGAACAATACTTTCGCTGGATTATAATGCACTGACAGTATTCAACGTTGATCTGCATCATAAACCTCCAGCGGCTAGCCCATCCTGTGGTTCGGGGTCGAATGCGATATGGCAACTTCATTCGCGTCCATATCCTCTGCAATATCTTCAAATAATGGTGTGGTCATGTACCGCTCGCCCGTGTCGGGCAACATGCATAAGATGACGGTGCCTGCTTCGGATTTTTCAGCGATCTCTATTGCAACAGCAAATGTAGCACCACCCGATATTCCCGTCAGGATACCTTCATTTTGTGCAAGCTTTTTGGCCCAGGCAACCCCGTCGGGCCCCGCGATAGGGATCAGGTCATTATAATAGTTATCATCTATAGCTTCTTGCAGTACGGCCGGAATGAAATCGGGTGTCCAGCCCTGAACAGGGTGGGGTTCAAACGCGGGGTGGCTTACCGCAGGTTCACGATCCGAATTACGTTCTTGTGCATGACCACTGCCAACCAGCTGTGCGTTTGCAGGTTCGCTAAGTACGATATTAACCTCTGGTCGTTCTTTGCTTAATACCCGTCCAACACCTGTTACAGTGCCGCCAGTGCCGTAACCCGTTACCAGATAATCCAGCCGTTTACCTTTGAAATCCGACAATATTTCTTGTGCAGTCGTTGTTGCATGGATGTCGGCATTCGCTTTGGTTTCAAACTGGCGCGCCAGAAACCAGCCGTGTTTCTCTGCCAGTTCCTGTGCTTTTTTATACATGCCGATGCCTTTTTCCGCTCGTGGGGTCAAAATAACTTTTGCGCCCATCATGCGCATCAAACGCCGCCGTTCGATGGAAAAACTATCAGCCATTGTTACCACCAAAGGATAACCTTTTTGCGCACAGACCATGGCCAAACCTATTCCGGTATTGCCGCTGGTGGCCTCAACTACTGTTTGGCCGGGCTTCAATGTGCCGTTACGTTCGGCAGCTTCTATAATATTTACTGCCAGACGATCCTTAACGGATGCACCCGGATTAAACGCTTCGGCCTTTACATAAATATCAACGTCCTTGGGCCCAAGATTATTGATGCGTATAACGGGTGTATCGCCGATGGTATCAAGGACACTATCATAAACGCGTCCACGTCCACTTGTGGTTCTGATGTCTTTTTGGGTGGTCATGATGAATATCTCCTGAAGTTACCGGCGCAATGTTGTACTATCATAAAGTAATAATCTAGTGCCAACGGATCATTGCCACAGGTCCACAGGAGTAAACTATAGAAAAGCAATTACTATATATATAAATCGTGTAGCAAAATCCGGCTCGTATCCACCCCGACAGAGGTTTTATTTTTGCAGTTCTTTGACCATCCGCGCAATCGCCATCGGATACCCATCCGCCCCATGCCCCATGATCGCGTCAAACGCGACCTTGCCGATAAAGCTGACATGGCGAAATTCTTCACGGGCGTGAATATCCGACAGATGCAGCTCAAGCGTAGGAATTTCAACCGATGTAATAGCATCCATAATCGCGATAGAGGTATGCGTATAAGCCCCTGCATTGATGATAATCCCGTCAAACACGCCGCGTGCCGCGTGTATCCAGTCGATCAATGCGCCTTCGTGATTGGATTGGCGGCACTCAACAGAAACATTTAGTTGATCTGCTTTTTGCAGGCACAACGTTTCTATATCGGCAAGGGTCGTCGTGCCATAGACCTCTGGTTGGCGGGTGCCAAGCAGGTTCAGGTTAGGGCCGTTTAAGATCAGGATGCTTATCATATGGCGATATTTGCCATGGTTCGGAACAAAAAACCAGTACTGCTTGATCTCTTGAACAGAAAATCGGCAAAGCTATGGCGGTTGCGTTTATATGCAACACATTGTGACAGAGTATAGGTCACATCATTTTTGAATGGTTATGCGCTTTGCGTAAAAGCTGTGCCTCAGATTAAATGCAAAACGCTTTAGTTATGAAGCAAAACACCCCAAGGATAGCCAAGGGATGTTTTCATTGTATTGCTATCTTTATACTTAGTTTTTGTACTTCTTAATTTCACCGCTATCCAAACGTGCCATGTAAGATGTCATCTCACGTTTCACGATTGGTGCCAGGAAATATAGGCCAAGGATGTTCGGAACACATATCAAGAAGACCAGTGCGTCTGAAATATCCAAGATCGGGCCAAGTTGCACCATACAACCCAGTGCTACAAAGGCACAGAAGATCAACTTGTAAATGGTTTGCCCTGTTTGATTTTCGCCAAACAGATAGGTCCAGCCTTTCAACCCGTAGTATGACCAAGAGATCATGGTTGAGAAGGCAAATAACAATGCCGCAAAAGCCAAAGGAAGCGGGAACCAGTTAAGTTGGCGCTCAAATGCAGCAGAGGTCATTGCCACACCCGTTGCGTCGCCTGCAAAATTCGGGTCAGCCACTTGGCTTGTGCCGATCACTAAGGCTGTGATTGTACAAATCACGATTGTATCGATGAATGGTTCCAACAATGATACATAACCTTCGGTTACCGGCTCGGGTGTTCTAACTGCTGCGTGTGCAATAGAAGCAGAACCGATACCAGCCTCATTTGAAAAGACCGCACGCTGGAAGCCGATAATCAAAGCGCCGAGCGCACCGCCTGCCACACCTTCACCTGTGAAGGCACCTGTAAAGATGTTTCCAATAGCTTCGGGAAGTGATGTTATGTTCATCAAGATTACTATGATTGCGAATAGGCAATAGAAAATAGCCATGAAAGGTACAATCTTTTCTGTAACCCTTGCGATGGATTTGATACCACCGATAATCACGGCAAAAACCACTGCAGCTAGGATCAGCCCGACAAGCCATCCAAGGCCATCCAATGCGCCACCCGCCACTGTATTTAGTTGCACATAGGCCTGATTTGACTGAAACATGTTGCCAATGCCCAAGGCGCCGATAAAGATACCAATGGCATAAAACGTACCCATGAATTTACCAAAACCCTCCATGCCCCGTTCTGTAAAACCCTTGTTCAGGTAATACATCGGGCCGCCGGACACGGATCCATCCGGATTTTCGGTTCGATATTTTACACCCAGTGTACATTCCACGAACTTTGTGGACATGCCTAGAAATCCGGCTACGATCAACCAGAATGTGGCACCGGCACCGCCCACTGTCACCGCGACGGCAACACCGCCGATGTTACCGATACCAACAGTCCCTGATACAGCCGTTGCCAAAGCCTGAAAGTGCGAAACTTCGCCTGGGCTATTCGGGTCGGCATAATCGCCCCGAACTAATTCGATGGCATGCTTAAAGCCGCGTATATTCACAAACCCCATATAGAATGTGAAAAATACTGCGCCTATAACTAGCCATAGAACAACCAAAGGTAGTTTGGCCCCGAACAGTGTGATTTTGAAAAATACCAGTTGTCCAATCAGTCCTGCAACGGGTGCCGTAATACTGTTAATTGCATCATCTATACCCGCTTGTGCAGGTATTGTGAGTGCGAAGAGAGTTATAAGTGAGATAAATATTCTGAACATTTTATTCCCCTAAATGTTTGAAAATTTTGTAAATCTGTATTTATGGAACAACGACAACCGGAACTGGTGATGTTTGGATAAGGTTCCCAGCAACGCTACCGAAAAGCAATGACTTGATGCCGGATTGTCCACGGCGACCAATAATAATTTGCGAAACACCATTGTCATTTGCCAATTTAAGAAGCGTTTCAGCTGGCGGTCCGTGTCGAACGATAGTCTCACAATCGATATCGTCGGATTTAAGGGCAGCGCTCGCTGGGTTGACAATGGTAGATGTGGCCTTGTCTATTTCTTGTTCACGTCTTTTGTGCCTTTCAGCATTTTCTTCAGGCGTGTTAAAAGAATAAGGTGACCATTCAATTACATAAGCTATAACCACTTTAGCACCGCTTATTTTTGCGCGTTCTTTTGCATATTGAAGTGCCCGTTCCCCACCGGGGCTTCCATCTATTGCTAATAAGACTGTATTAGGCATTATTCCCTCCTGTGTTTACTGAACACCTGTAAGGTCGGGGCTATGGTAATGATTATGCTGTGCACAAGGCTTCAGTAATAGATTTAATAACCCCAATCTTATAACATGTTGGTATGCAAACGTATCTAACACAAGAAATAAAAAAGTTTTACAGGTTAGTCGCGGGCTCATTTTTATTTTCCGAAAGAATATTTTATCCATTTATCAATAGTTCTGGTAAAAAAACCGAAGTATAATTCGTTAGTTTTCTTGTATTGAAAGGACGGGCTGCCATTCGGGAGAGGGCAGCCCGTCAAGGCGTGAAGAGATGGAAGCTTCACATACCTTACATTTGCTAATCTAATGAAATACTAAATGAAATGAGTAACGAATATCACTCTTTCCCATATGATATAAAAAACATCTCTATACTGGCAAAATGCCATAGACCTTTTGAAAAAGCCCCACTAGGCTCGCCCGAAATCATAAGGGGTCTGCATCATGTTAGCAGGACATTTATTGGTCAAATCATTGATCGAACAAGGCGTTGATACGACCTTTGGCGTGCCGGGCGAAAGCTATCTGGCGGTGCTGGACGGGCTATATGATGTGCAAAATCAAATACGCCTGATTACCACCCGGAACGAAGGCGGTGCCGCGTTCATGGCCGAGGCCTATGGCAAGCTGACGGGTAAGCCGGGCATCTGTATGGTCACACGTGGACCAGGGGCCACGAATGCATCCATCGGGGTGCATACCGCAATGCAAAACTCTACCCCGATGATCCTGTTTGTGGGTCAGATCGGGCGTGATATGCGTGACCGTGAAGCATTTCAGGAAATTGATTATAAAGCATTTTTTGGCACTGTTGCAAAGTGGGTCACGGAAATCGACAATCCCGACCGTATTCCCGAAGTCATTGCACGTGCTTTTCATACGGCACTGTCCGGCAGGCCGGGCCCCGTGGTTATCGCACTGCCCGAAGATATGCTGACATCGGACACGCAGCATCTGCCTGCGCCTAGCATAAAAATCACCGAACCGGCCCCCGCACCGGAGGCATTGTTGGCAGCCGTTGATTTGTTGAACACTGCCAAAAAGCCATTGATCGTGGCCGGTGGGGGTGGTTGGAACGAACAGTCACGCGATAATTTGATTAAATGGGCGGAAGCCAATGATCTGCCGATTGCAACGGCGTTTCGATATCAAGACCTGATGGACAATACCAACCCGCAGTTTATCGGCGAAGCCGGTATTGGCATGTGGCCGCAAATGAAGCAAAGAATTGTGGATGCAGATGTGATTTTTGCACTGAATATCCGCTTTGGTGAAAGTTTTACCGATGGTTGGACATTGCTGGATGTGCCGAACGCCAAGCAAAAGATCATCCACGCCCATATTTCCGACCGCGAGCTGGGTAAAATCTACCAGCCCGACGTAGCCATTCATGCAAGCCCCAATCAACTGCTGAAAGCGCTTTTGAAAACCAAACTTACCCCCAACTGGACTGCATGGCGCAAAGAGGCCCGCGCGGTTTACGAAAAAATGCTGCCCGCACGGCCGCAAACCGGTGCGGTGGATATGGCGGCGGTCTGTACATACCTGCGTGAACATCTTGATGACAACGCGATCATCACCAATGGCGCGGGCAATTTTGCGATCTGGGCCGGAAAACACTTAAGCTACAGCCGCAACCAGCGCTATATCGGCCCGCAATCCGGTGCGATGGGGGCAGGGCTGCCGTCCGCTATTGCCGCCAAAGCGGTGGAGCCGAACACCCAAGTGGTCTGTTTCGCAGGTGACGGCGATTTTCAGATGAACGGTCAAGAATTGGGTACAAGCGCGCAAGAGGGCCTGTATCCCATTACGCTCATCTTGAACAATTCCATGTACGGCACCATTCGCGCCCATCAGGAAGGCCGCTATGCCAACCGCATTAGTGGCACCAAAATCGTCAATCCGGATTTTGTCAAACTGGCAGAATCTTACGGTATTCATGGTGAAAAAGTTACTGAAACCAATCAGTTCGCCGCCGCTTTTGAACGCGCCAAAGCATCCCCAACAGGGGCTATTATAGAGCTTATCATCGATGAGCAGGACATCACCCCGTTCAGAACTATGGATGAGATTAAAAAAGGCTGAATTTCCCCGATATTGTGGTTCACGAAACACCTATCGCTAGATATAGTGATGGGTGAATCATAAAACCCGCCGGATATGACGGGCAACGGAGGCTGACTTGCAACAATACCATGATGCTTTGCGCGAAATCCTGAAGCAGGGCGAACAATCCACTGATCGCACAGGCACAGGTACCATCGCGCATTTCGGCCTGCAAATGCGTTATCCGCTGTCAGACGGTTTTCCTTTGGTCACGACCAAGAAAGTGCATTTGCGTTCAATCATCCACGAGCTGCTTTGGTTCCTGTCGGGCGATACGAACATTCTTTATCTTAAGGAAAACGGGGTTTCCATCTGGGATGATTGGGCCGATGAAAACGGTGACCTTGGCCCCGTTTACGGCAAACAATGGCGCGCATTCCCGTCGGCAAACGGCCCCGTGGATCAAGTGGCACAACTGATCGAAAACATCAAATCCACGCCCGACAGTCGCCGCCTGATCGTATCAGCCTGGAACCCGGGCGAGATCGGCGAAATGGCCCTGCCGCCATGCCATACCATGTGGCAGGTGCGTATCATCGGGGACACCATGCATTTGCAACTGTACCAACGCTCGGCCGATATGTTTCTGGGTGTTCCGTTCAACATCGCGTCATACGCGCTGTTGTTGCAGATGCTGGCGCATGTCACGGGCTACAAAGCGGGTGATTTCGTGCATACATTGGGTGACGCGCATATCTATTCAAACCATATGGATCAGGTGACCGAACAGCTGTCGCGCGATCTGCGCCCCTTGCCGAAACTGATCATCAAACGCAAAGTCACGTCGATCTTTGACTTCCAATATGATGACTTTGAATTCGTGGATTATGATCCGCACCCGCATATTTCAGCCCCCGTGGCGGTGTAGTCATGATTACACTGATCGCAGCACGCGCAAGGAACGGCGCCATCGGCAAAGACAATACCATCCCGTGGCATGCGCCCGAAGATTTGAAATTCTTCCAACGTGAAACCTATGGCGGGGCCATCATCATGGGACGCAACACATGGGAAAGCCTGCCGTTTAAACCATTGAAAAACCGCCTTAATATTGTGATCACATCCAAAGGTTGCGGGGCAGAACATGAATTTACCACGCTGGACGCCGCCATTGCGTTCGCCGAAAACGCAGGCTACCGGCGCATCTACGGCATCGGCGGTAATCTGATTTACAAAACCCTGCTACCCATGGCCGACCGCCTGTTACTGACAGAAGTGGATTTGATTGTTGAGGGCGCAGATACGTTTTTCCCAGATTTCGATCAGGCGGAGTGGCAGCATAAGGGTGGGACAGAGATACGTGCGGAAGCCCCGAAATGTGTTGTGGATGAGTGGTTAAAACTTAGCGCCCGACACTAGGG
>Ga0209344_10002149_pt1 | contig 22899 bp, 19 predicted proteins | sample Cruoilmetagenom6_FD_187293 | JGI IMG/M metagenome (GOLD analysis project Ga0209344, IMG submission 187293) | Oil polluted marine microbial communities from Coal Oil Point, Santa Barbara, California, USA - Santa Barbara Oil Seep Sample 6 (SPAdes)... | ecosystem: Environmental > Aquatic > Marine... | reverse complement strand
AGTTAATATTAGTAGACAAGCTTTTAAAGTCTTTAAAATAGTAGCACGGTCTGGTAGTTCAGTTGGTTAGAATACCTGCCTGTCACGCAGGGGGTCGCGAGTTCGAGTCTCGTCCAGACCGCAGAATAAAAAATGTAATCGCTTAGAAATCATTAAGATAGCTAAGCGATTTTTTTATGCAGTAACAAAATCAGTACAACATCCCTTCATTTTACTGGTTTTCAGTCTCTTACAAATTCACGTGTTTTGTCCTTTGACTTTATTATTTTTGAATATGAAATCCTTTGACAAAGACATATTAAAATTGTTCTCATCTCTTGGTCACTTTTCCGAGGACTATCATACCCTATTGGATAGCATTAAAGATTTAAGAGATCAATCTGTGTTTATTAATGACCTATACAGAAGGATAACTTCAGATCAGTATAAAAGAGATCTAGCCAATGAGGGATTTGGGATTAAAGTGGTCAATGAGAAAACGCTTTATAGATATTCAGATAAAGATTTAGAATTGGCTAAAACTTCAGCACCAATGGCAACTGAAGCAATTCTTGAAGGAGAAGGAGTTTCTCTTGAAGAAAGAATTAAGTATAGAGCAACGGGTAAATTTCATGAGCGGAAGCACGAAGAAATTAAGTTTTATATGCCATTTGTTGAAAAGGACTTTATAGCTATATCTGATAGGAAAATAGCCCATCCAAAACCCGATGATTATATAGATGATAGTAGCATATATTCGGATCTAGAATTCTCCTTTTTAGAACTTCCTGACTTTTTTAAAATTGATGATTTAGATCAGTTTTTCAAAGAAAATAACTTCTTGGATTGTTTTTTTACAAAAGATCATTTTGACATGTTTAAAAACAATACATTTAAGTTATATGATGGTCAAGATACCCCTAAAATATACAGATTACCTCTTAAAACAAGTCGTCAAGCAATTGCTCGTAAAATACAGCTACTTTATCTCATATTTAAAGAGCACAAATTAGAATACCCTACGTTAAACCTGAATAGAAGAGCTTTTGCCGAAAGTTTGTTCTGGAATTTTAGTGAGTTTCGCTCAAGTAAATCAACTAATCCTTCATACAAAACTCAGATCAGTGTGATTCTGGGTGAAATGAGATAGAGGTAAAAAATGTATATCCACATTTTTCCACTAAAACAAAGTTGTTAAGTGTCAGACTATCATGTATTTAAGCAATATGTAAATACATTTTCTTCCATTTCCGCATCAAAATATTCTCAGCTTTACACCATTAATTCATTGAAAAATGACTGGCGTAAAAAACGAAATCACATCACTTACACAACTTTTGATCGATAAGGTAACATCGGAAGTTGCTGAGCGATTGATTTCTACCGTAGAAGAGTATATCGATATAAAAGTTACCAACGCTCTGAAGGGTCAAAAATTACTCGTCGATTCTGATGAATTGGCAAAACAGCTAATGGTGTCGAAAAGCACAATTGTAAAGTTGCGCAAGCAGGGATTACCCACTATTCGAATAGGTGATAGTGTACGCTTCGACCCTGAGGCTGTGATGCATTTTCTTAATATTAATTTTAAATCAATTTATCATGGGAACAACCCAAAAGCTGGATAAGTCAGCAATATTAGAAACAACGGACGGTGGATTGTTATACTTTAAAAAGGTATTTCCAGAACTGAAACATTCACAAATCAATAATCATAGGTATAAGAACATAATTAATCACATTCGTGGAGAAAAAAACGCATCATTAAGTTGCTATTTTAAAAAGGATAGATGGTTTTTATATGACCATGCCGATCCTGATTTTAGGGGCGATGCTTTCGCAATTTATGGATTGGTTAACGGCACCTCTAATTTTAAAGAAATGGTGAAAGGAGTCTATCAGGATTCGACTGGAGAAGAGCCGCCATGCTCTGATTGGAATCAATCTTTAAATTTAGAAAAGATAGAACTACCTGAAGGAGTAGAATTCGAAATTGAAATATTGGATTTTGACAATCTTGGAGAAGTAGAAGAGGGGTTTTTGGAAAATTTTCAAATTTCTACCGAAGCAATGTTAGATTGCGGCTCCGTTTTTATCCATGCATATTCAATTACTTCGGTTAAAGGAAAACAATATAGAATAAAGAAGAAGTCTGGCGAAGTATTTATAGGACACTCATTCGGAGATTCCATAAAGATATATAAACCTTATGCAAGTGAGTTTAAATATCAATGGCTAGGGAAAAAGCCAAAGAATTATGTCTATGGAGCCCAACATCTAAAGACCTTGTTTAAAAATTATAAATATAACAGTGAGCTTGCTTCAGCGGAGAAATTACAATTAGTCCTTTGCGCTGGTGAAAAGGATACATTGGTAGCAAAGTCTCTAGGGTTAAATGCAATATGCTTGAATTCTGAAACAACCACATATTTTCCTGAAACTCTGTATATGTATCTTTTAGATTTCAACGACCTACTACACGAAGACTTTGAATTAGTAGTCGTTTATGATCTAGATAATGCTGGAAAGAAATATGCTGAAAAAATAATAGAGAAGCAAGGTAAATATGATTATAAGATTCGAGTAGTACATTTACCCGAAATACTAGCTGAAAAGGGAGGCAAAGATATAGCAGATTGGATTTCTCTAGGTCTTCCAAAAGAGGACTTGTTAAATGCAATTACGGGAAATGTTTCTCCAATATCTCCTATTTCTCCTTCATCAGTAAATATTGAAGTCGACGAAGAGAACTTAGTAACAGAAAACACACTAGTGTTACCAAAATCACCTATTGATGAAATACCTCAAGAAGTCTTTGAGAAGTTTCCAAAATTACTGAGAGATGCACTTGAACCTTTTGATTTAGAGTATAAAACAATGATGACCTTGGCATTCATAACTGCATTAGGTGCTATTACTACAAATGTTAACGCAAATTTTAAAAGGGATAAACTATATCCCAATTTATATACTATAATTATTGCTCCCCCCGCTTCGGGCAAAAGCTTAATTAAATGGGCTAGGAAATTAGTAATGCCAATCGAAAAGTTTCTGGATTCAAGAAGTAAGAACTACGCTCAAAAGTATCAACAACTTTTAGAACAAGTTGAAAAAGGTAAACTGAGTAAATCTGAAATAGGGGAAGAGCCACCTTATCAGTTGCTTTTTGTACCCGCTGATATTACATCCGCTATGTTATTAAAACAGATTGCTGATAATGACGGTGAGGGCTTTATGTTCGATAGTGAGATTGACGGTTTAGTGCAGTCTAATCAAGGTAATCTTAGGTCGTTTACAGATTTTTTAAGGAAAAACTATGAGGGAGAACAGCTCTCTGTGATGAGAAAGACCAATAGGGAACGAATAACAATTGAAGAGGGTAAGATGTCTCTGTTGTTATCAGGAACGCCAGGTCAATTTATTAAGTTGATACCAGACGCTGAAAATGGGCTTTTTAGTAGAGTCATTCCATTTAATTTTATTGGTAATGATGAATGGCAACCCGCATTTGAGCCTAATCCATTTGATTTTGAAACTTATTTTGACGAATTATCCGAAAGTGCACTTGATTACTACAGAGAACTTGAAGCATTTCCAGAACCAATAATATTCAACCTCTCTAATGAACAGTTAATACAACTTGACAAAATTTTCGCTAAATATCTTAGGAAAATAAATTTTTCAGCAGGAATTGATGGAGGGGCAACAGTAAAGCGATTAGCTCCAATTGTGGTTAAAATTGCTATGATTCTAAATATTGTGAGACGATATGAAAATGGTCAAATACACAACCAAAATTCGTGTCATACTGATGATTTCGAAAGCGCGATGATTATTGCTGAAGTTATTCTAAGTCATGTTTTGAACACATTAAGAATGATGAAAGATGAGCGCATTGAAACTATCTTCCGAGGTATACGACGAGACTACTTCTATGCTCTTCCAGAAGAGTTCAGCTATAGAGAATCACAACATATTGCCGAAGAACTCGGAATTAAATTGAAAACTGCCGAAAAGTGGGTGCATGGTTTCCGAAACAAGGGATTTCTTATCAACCCAGAGAAAGGACAATATAAAAAAGTAGCATAATAAATAAGCCCCATTTGTTGTCTATGGGCAATGGATGGGGGTAATTTATTGTAATCGTAAACTCAATTGTACTATGGCAACGTTTAAATTTATTATTCGAAAGAATAAATCTGCAATAAACAAAGATGGAACGTCGATTCTATTTTTGAGATATACACACAAAGGAAAAACTGCATACTTCACTACTAAAAAAAGTGTGCCGATAGTTTCTTGGGATCAACAAGGTCAAAGAATTAAAAAGACTTACAATGGTCACTCAACTCTGAATATGTACTTGTCTAAATTCAGACAGCAAATTGAAAATATTGTCAATAAGGCATTATTTGATGGAATAGAGCCGACGACCAATTTTGTGCGAAATGTATATGATTCAAAATATAATGATAAGGAGAAACAGAAGAAACAGGAGATGTATTTATCCTTCGAACAATTTTCTGCTCAGTTTATAGAAGAATCAAAACGAACAAAAAAGCCATCGACAATTCGAAGCTATACGGATTTTATTAACGTCTTGGACTTGTATAAAAAGAGCAGAAGGAAAAGAAAGCTTGCATGGGAAAGCTTCAATATGGATTGGTATTACGATTTTATGGACTTCTATGTTTACGAAAGAGGGGCAAATAATAACACATTTGGTAAAATGATAAAGACCTTGAAAACCTTTCTAAATGCAGCAACGGATCAAGGATGTAATTCGAACATGGAATTTAGAAATAAACGATTTAAGGTTTATCAAGAGGAGGTGTCAAACATTTACCTAAATGAAGACGAGATTCAAAGATTACTGAGACTTGATTTATCAATGAATCTAAAACGACAGGCCATAAGAGATTTGTTTGTAATTGGATGCTATACTGGTCTTCGATTTGGAGACTTTAAACAAATAAATGAAAAAAATATCAGTAGTGACCGCTTGAAGATTAAAACTCAAAAAACTGGAAAATATGTAGTTATTCCGTTACATCCGATTGTGAAGGAGATAATGACAAGGTATGACGGGCAACTACCAAGAAGCTATTGTAATAACGTAATTAATAATGAGCTTAAGGCGATAGGACAGCTAGCTGGATTTTATGAAAACATAATTCAAGTTCGAACTCATGGAACAGAACGAAAAGAGATTACGTATAAGAAATGGCAATTAATTTCTACCCATTGTGCTAGACGATCATTTGCAACCAATCTTTTTAAACAAGGATTTCCTGCAATTAGCATAATGAAGATTACAGGGCATAAATCTGACAAGACCTTTATGCGATACATCAAAGTAACCGAAGACGAAGTTGCTTCGTTGTTGGAAGATCATTGGAAAAGTAACATTAAAAAAGCAGTATAATTTTAAATCGTATATCATGACAAAAGCGCAATTAGTAAAAGTGATTGACAACCGTATTCAGAATATGGCAACAAAAGGAGTTTATTACCCAAGAAGATTGAAACCGAAATGGGATAGTCTAACAAAGGTGAATGAGAAATTGGAATTGTTTGAGAAGTATTTAGACAATGAAAACTCATCAATTGGATTTCTTCGATTACTGAAAGTAAATCTTCCTAATAAAACACTAGAATCTATTATCATTGAGGATCCAAGTTGTTGCGACTTATTGAACATCGAGGATGGTTATCAAAAATGTATTGACAAGTTCAATAAGTATAACAACGGTAAAGAATATCTTATCAGCCTTGGAATAAGCCAAAAGCCTAGTGATTAGAGAAGACTTTTATATGATTAAGAGTTCTTACATTTAATTGTATTTTTACCTGTATAAAATCAAATGATATAGAGAAATAGAAATTAACATATAGATATAGCGTTAGCTGTTGTTCTGTTTGAGAAAATCGCCAGTTTTAAAACCACAGGAATAACAAGTTCTAATGCTCACGCTATGGCGTGGGTTAGTACTTGTTTGTGGTTAGGTGTCTGGCGATACCTCTCAGGCGACAAGGTTTGAAACCCCACGCTTCTTTATTTATTATCATCACGAAGGGGTTCAGAGATATCAAACTCCAAAAGATGAAAAAGTCAACCACATTAATTTTGATTCTAGCTCTGCTACTAATTGCATTTATAACTAATCCAAGTAAAGAAAAGCATCTTCAGAATGGACTTGAAATTGCTTTTGACAACAGTAATGAAAAAAACGATTATGGAGTTGTGGAAAATTTAATTTCTAAATTCGAAAAGGAGAAGTTAATCACGAAAATTAACGTCAAGAATTATTATTTATGCTCCATTTCAAGTCTGCATATTGGAGATAACGATGATATTAGTTTGGGACTTGGATTATTCGGTCAGATAATACCTCTTTCAAATTTCGATCAATACATACAACAAAAACCAAAAGAAGAGTTGATTGTTCCTCAAGTGAACAAAGAAAAGAAGATTCAAGATTCAAAAGAATTGAAGGAAAACAGTAAGGAGACAGAGGATGCTTTAAATAGATTAATTAACGGCCCAGATAATGATAACTAAACGTCAAAACCTATTGACCTATCTGCTTACTAAATGGAACAAATGTACTACTAAGTGAAGAGGTATAATTATCATTGTCATCTGCATTAGTAACCTCAGTCGTATAAATCCATCCGCCAGGTACTCTTCGAACAGTCGTATTCTTGAATTCAGATTTCTCAATTGATGTTTCTTCATTTAATACAAGTTGAAAGATATTTTTCATTTGGTTTTATTTTATACTTAAAGATCCTCAACGCTTATCATTTTACAAACGATAATAAATAAATTTTATCATCTATTTATGGTATCGCAAGTTGTATCGATCTACAAACTGAAACAACGCTACCGTAACAAAATAAAGATGAAATATGGTCTCTTTATTCTCTTTTGTACTACATAAATCGTTACTGCATAAAAATTGAAATAACATAACTACTTATAATTAAGATGAATATATTTTAGAATAAGCAGTCTGAAATAGACTTCTTAACTATATTTGTATTCTCCCCCCTTAAAAAAGCGAATAGATTCTAGAACATGACTTTGTTTGTGCTTTAGCATTCGCCTATATTTACATTAATCAACAATCTGAATGATATTCAACGAAGACTCACGAGTTAAAATACCTTCTATACTTCATTTAATTCAATTAGGTTACACATACCTATCATTGAAGGATAACTCATGGGATGAAAGCACTAATATTTTCAGAGATATTTTTGATGAACAAATTCAGAAGATAAACCCAGGACTATCAGAAAATGACATTCAAAAAGTATTTGATGATGTTTCATTATCTCTAGAAAACGAAGATCTAGGTCGAGTTTTCTACAAGAGGTTAATTGATCAATCAGGTACTAAACTTATTGATTTTGAAAACTTCGATAATAATTTGTTCCATGTTGTTACAGAATTAACCTATCAAAAAGATGATGAAAGTTTTAGACCAGACATCATCTTGCTTGTCAATGGAATGCCTTTGGTATTTATTGAAGTGAAAAAACCTAACAATAGAGATGGGATTTTAGCGGAGCATAGACGCATGAAAATGCGCTTTCAGAATAAGAAATTCCGAAAGTTTATCAATATCACACAACTCATGGTGTTTTCTAACAACATGAACTATAGTGAAGACGACACCCAAATGTTAGAAGGTGCTTTTTACAGCACAATAAATTATAAAAAACCAATATTCAATTTCTTTAGAGAAGATGAAACTTTTGATTTAGGCGAACTACTTCAGCCAATTTCAGATGAAACTGAAACCTTTGTATTAAAAGACACTAATTTGTTGAGTATTAAAACCAACAAAGAATATCAATCTAATAAGAACCCTAATACTGCAACAAACTCTATTTCAACCTCACTTTTTCAAAGAGAGCGCTTAAAGTTTATACTTCGTTATGCATTTGCTTATGTTGAAGAAGAAAAAGGATTGGAGAAACATGTAATGCGTTATCCTCAACTATTTGCTACAAAAGCCATTGAGAATAAACTAGATAATGATGTTAAGAAAGGTATCATCTGGCATACGCAAGGTTCAGGAAAAACCGCTTTAGCATTTTTTAATGTAAAGCATCTCACAGATTACTATCAGAAGAAAAATATCATTCCAAAATTCTACTTTATTGTAGATCGTTTGGATTTGCTCACACAAGCTGCAAGAGAATTCAATGCTCGTGGTTTAGTAGTTCATAAAGTAAATAGTCGTGAAGAATTTAGTAAAGACATCAAATCAACTGAAGTCATTCATAACAGTTCAGGAAAGGCCGAAATAACCGTTGTGAATATTCAAAAGTTTAAGGACGATCCTGATGTTATTAAAAATAACGATTATAATTTAAGTGTTCAGCGTATTTTCTTTTTAGATGAAGTGCACAGAAGTTATAATCCAAAAGGAAGCTTTTTAGCGAATCTGGAATTGGCAGATAAGCATTCTATCAAAATTGGTTTAACAGGAACACCATTATTAGGTTCAGAATATAATTCAAGAAGCTTATTTGGCGACTACATTCATAAATACTACTACAACCTATCGATTAAGGATGGTTATACCTTGCGTTTAATTCGTGAGGAGATTGAAACCAATTATAAGTTAGTTTTACAAGAAGCCTTAGAAAGCATCAAAGTATTACAAGGTAATATTGAGAAGAAGAAACTATTTGCAGATCATCGCTTTGTAGAACCCATGCTAGACTATATTGTTAAGGATATGGAGCAAGCTAGAATTTCTATGAACGACAATAGCATTGGAGGTATGGTGGTTTGCGATTCTTCCGAGCAAGCCAAAATGATGTACGAAATTTTCCAGAACACCTATACAGAACAGACCAATATGGTTTTAAATCAAGCTGCTGAACCATCAGCATCTTATGGAGACAAGAACAGAACTGAAAGCAAAGTTAAAACAGCACAAGTCATTTTACATGATATTGGCACCAAACAAGATCGTCGCGATTGGGTGAGTGATTTTAAAGTTGGAAAGCTAGACTTACTGTTCGTTTACAATATGTTACTCACAGGATTTGACGCCAAACGCTTAAAGAAACTTTACATCGGCAGAAAGATAAAGTCTCATAACTTGTTACAGACTTTAACCAGAGTTAACAGAACTTACAAAATGCATAAGTATGGTTATGTGGTAGACTTTGCAGACATTCAGAAAGAATTTGATAAAACGAATCAAGATTATTTTAACGAGTTGCAATCTGAACTTGGTGACGAGATGCAACATTACACCAACCTCTTTAAAACACCAGAAGAAATTCAAGAAGAAATCGAGGAGATCAAAGACATTCTTTTTAGATTGGATACTGACAATGCAACTATTTTTGGAGATCAGATTTCAGAAATAAATGATCGTACAGAGATTCGTAAAATTGCTAAAGCGCTTAACAATTCAAAAGATTTATATAATCTGATTCGATTATCTGGTAATTTTGAATTGCTCGAAAAGTTAGATTTCAGAAAGCTGACCATATTGTCTCGTTTAACCAACGATAGATTAGGACTTATCAATACAAGAATTGCTTTAGAGAATAATGTTGAAACCGATAATATTTTAAATACAGCATTAGAAGATGTCATTTTTGCCTTTACAAAAGTCAAGGAAGAAGAAATGATATTGGCCGATGAGCTAAAAAACACCTTGGGCAGAACACGAGAAATGTTGGCTGGAAACTTCGATCAAAAGGATCCTATTTTTGTATCCTTAAAAGAAGAATTAGAACGCTTGTTTAAAAAGAAAAACTTAAGCGAAGTGTCTAAAGAAGACATGGAAGCCAATATCAAAGCCTTAAACGAGATTTACGATAAAGCAAAAAAGCTGGAACGTGAAAATCAACTCTTAAGAGCTAAATACGATTACGATGCTAAATACGCTCGTATTCATAAACGCTTAATGGAAACAGATCCTTTAACAGATACCGAACGTAAGCTCTTTGAAGCACTTAAAGGATTAAAAGACGCTATTGATACCGAAATTTTACAGAACTCAAAATTACTAGAGAATGAGAGCTATGTAGAAAAAATGGTGATGCGATTGGTAGTGAATCAATTTAAACGCGAACATCATATTGATGTGACCACCACAGATGTAAAACGCATTAATAGCATCATTGTAAAAGAATACATGAACGAATACAACGGCAACGTTGCTTAACTAATATATGACAACTACAGTACAATTTGAAGCGAAAACCAAAGCACTAATTGACGATTTAAAAAGCGTCTGTGCTAATTATGGTTTAGGAAATGATGGAAACGAATTTAAAATCATCACCCAAGTATTTTTATATAAATTCTTAAATGATAAATATGTTTACGAATTAAAACAATTAGAACCTGCTTTAGCTAAAGCTGATGATTTCGATGAAGCCTTAAAGGAATACTCTGATGATGATTTAGAATTACTCACTATGCAAATAAGTGAGAATACAGCACGTATTGCACCTAAAAATTTATTATCACGATTATTTGAGCAACAAAACAAAGATAAGTTTGCAGACATTTTTGATCAAACTTTGCTCAATGTCGCTAAAGACAATATTGATATTTTTTCGGTGCTCACACAAGGAGGCGAAAAAGTAGTGTTGTTTGAAAACTTAAGTAAATACGTCACAGATAATAAAGATACCTTTTGCAAAGCCATTGTAAATAAACTCGTTAACTTTAGTTTTGAACACATCTTCACACAGAAATTTGATTTCTTTGCAACCATTTTTGAATACTTAATTAAAGATTATAATTCCAATAGTGGCGGAAAGTATGCAGAGTATTTCACACCGCATGCTGTAGCTAAAATTATGGCTGCTTGTTTGGTCACAGAAGATAATGTAAATAATGTCACTTGTTATGATCCTAGTGCGGGATCTGGAACCTTGTTAATGAATTTAGCTCATGCTATTGGCGAAGATAAATGTACCATCTATTCACAAGATATTTCACAGAAATCATCAGCCTTATTGCGTTTAAATCTCATTTTAAACAATCTAGTACATTCCATACAAAACATTATCCAAGGCAATACTATTTTGACCCCTTATCATAAGCAAGATGATGGACAACTAGAACAGTTTGATTATATCGTGTCTAATCCACCATTTAAGTTAGATTTTAGTGATTATAGCGTAGATTTAGATTCTAAAGCCAATAAAGAACGCTTTTTTGCAGGAATCCCAAAAGTACCAGCCAAGAAAAAAGATTCTATGGCAATTTACCTCTTGTTTATACAGCATATCATGCACAGTTTAACAGCCAATGGTAAAGCAGCAATTGTAGTGCCTACAGGTTTTATAACCGCACAATCTGGGATTGACAAAAAGATTAGAAAGAAACTCGTAGAAAGTAAAATGCTTGCAGGCGTAGTAAGTATGCCATCTAACATTTTTGCAACCACTGGAACCAATGTGAGTATTATATTTTTAGATAAAACAAATACCAAAGATGTGGTCTTGGTAGATGCCTCTAATTTAGGGAGTAAAGTAAAAGACAGCAATGGTAACCAAAAGACTTTATTAAGTGATGCAGAAGAACAACAAATTATAGAAGTTTTTAATGCTAAAGAAGTCCAAGATAATTTTTCTGTGGTGGTGAGTTATGACAATATTGAAGCGAAAAATTATAGTTTAAGCGCAGGACAATATTTTGAAGTAAAAATTGAATATGTAGATATTACTGCTGAAGAGTTTGATGCCAAAATAAAAGGGTTTGAAAGTAATTTGGATGAATTGTTTTTCGAAAGTAATAGACTAGAGAAAGAGATTAAGAGTAATTTGAAGAATTTGCAATATGAATAATCCATTGGGACTAGTTGCAGGTTATTCTAAATCCAAAATATCATTGGATGAAATTACTGTAGAGACTTATGTGACTACAGACAATCTATTGCAGAACAAGCAAGGAAAGGTTAGTGCTGAAAAAATGCCTAAACAATCTTCTAAAACTGTTACTAGATATGATGAAGGTGATATTCTGATTGCTAATATTCGCCCCTATTTGAAGAAGATATGGTTAGCAAAATATACAGGAGGAAGCTCTGCAGATGTTTTGACTTTGAAAGTTAAAGAATCAAATAATTCTTCTTTTTTATACTACGCATTGTTGCGCGATGAGTTCTTTGAACATATGATGAATGGTTCAAAAGGAACTAAAATGCCGAGAGGTGATAAGAACCAAATCTTACATTTTCCTATACCAGATTATGAGCCTCAAACCCAAAAACAAATTGCCATAGTCTTAACCGATTTAGATGCCAAAATAGAAGTCAACAACAAAATCAACCAAGAGTTAGAACAAATGGCAAAAACCATTTACGACTATTGGTTTGTTCAGTTTGATTTTCCAGATGCTAATGGTAAACCTTATAAATCATCTGGTGGTAAAATGGTTTATGATGAAGGGTTAAAGCGCGAGATTCCTGAGGGTTGGGAAGTTGATGAATTAGGTGATATTTTAGAAACTGAACTTGGCGGAACACCATCAACAAAAGTTAGTGAATTTTGGGATGGAAATATTTCTTGGTTAAATTCTGGTGAAATAGCAAATTTCCCAATTATTGATTCAGAAGAGCACATAACTGAAGATGCTATTTCTAACTCTGCTACCTCATTAATGTCAAAAGGGACTTGTGTACTATCAATTACAAGACATTTAAGACCATCTATTTTAGGAATTGATGCTTGTGCAAATCAATCTGTGGTTGGAATTTTGGAATCGGATAAATTAAAAGCATCATTTATTTATCCGTATTTAAAAAATGAAATTCCAAGATTAATGTCATTAAGAACCGGTGCACAACAACCACATATAAATAAGAAAACCGTGGACACTTCACTAATAGTTCATCCACCTATAGAAATATTGGAAGCTTATTATGAAACAGTAAATTCTATTTATAGTCAAATAATAAATAGTTCATTTCAAAACCAAAAACTGGCCGAGTTACGCGATTGGTTATTGCCAATGCTAATGAATGGGCAGGTAACTGTTGGCGAGGCAGAGGAGAAGCTAGATATGGTTGCTGAGGAGAGTGCTAAATATGGTGAGGTATGAGGTTAGCGGCTCTTATAATCTTAGATCATTTTTTGATTGAAACTCCAACCATTCTCAATTTTGGCGGTCCATTTACATATCAGTTTGAACCTAAGAAATCAAAAATTGAAATATTTCGATCTGAGCAGACTCAATATATAACTAATTTTTTTGGAGAACGAATTACGAATTTATCCGCAATTGTAGGAGCAAATGGAAGTGGAAAGACTTCCATTATGAGGATTCTAAACAAGTGGAATGATGATACAAAAGCGGTTTTTATTTATGAGGACGAACAATTGGCACTTAAAATTGTTAATAGAACGGGGACTATAAATGAACATGGCAATTTTACTGAGAAATCTCAACTCAAAGTGTTCTTCGAAAAAAAAGAGCTTGCAGGAATTGTAAACATAGACATACCATCACTTTATTATTCTCCTATCGCTGATTTTGATCTAGTTAACGTTGAGTCACCTATTTCGCAAACAAAACATTTTAAACTTGGTTTAGAAGACTTTCATATAGATACGGTGGAACGGAATGTTCTTTTCATGTCTGATAATACCATTGAAGACTTGAAGACTATTTACCCTGATTTGCCATCTTACGATAAACTAAATATCAGACCTAAACCACTTTATAAAAGGGATTTGAGAAAACTTCATGGAGGCTTTAAGGTAAAAGGGGATATTGAGAGTGCACAAGAGAAGTTTCTTGATGAATTATGGGAAACGTATAGTATTTCGACCAAAGATAAAGAACAGTATATTCATGATTCTACAGATTTTTTTTGCGATTTAGAAATTAATATTTTTTCTTATTTAATCATAGATGGAACTTCAATGGAAACGGCGTTCAATGGTCGATTTGAGTTAAGCCTAAAAGAAATTCACTCTAAACCTACATTTGAACTAAAATTAATGCATACTTTCTTTCGAAAGGTTACCTATATAGATAAATACATTAGTCAAGAATTAGAAGCAGCCTTCGAAGGTGATTACCATATGTTGCTTTTTGTATTCGAAGAAAGTGATTTTGATCAAGAGATTAAAAGAAAAGAAGAGGTGGTAATCAAAATTATTGAGTCTGCCGCATCTGCGGTTCAAAGCTCAAATCCAAAAGAATCTACCGAAGGATTTAATAAATTAATAAGCGATTTAAGAAATGAATTGGATGGATCGGAATTTCAAGATATTCACGATAATTTAAATAAGTTTATTGAAAACCTAAACCCAGTTTTAGAAATGGATTTAACTGAAGGTTTATCCAGAATCAAGAAGATTTTTGAAACCCTTAGAGTAAATATTCCGAAAAGCTTTGAGCAGATATATAAAAGTCGATTTGAGATAATAGATCAAATCAAAGAGGCCTCAAAACGGAGTATAAGATTATTTGATGGGATTAAAAAATTACATTTAGCTCTTAAAGAAATTCAAACCAAATCTGGAGTAAAAATTACTGATGGAACTTTAAGTTTAAATCTCTCGCAGATAGAATTTGATGATTTTAAACTAATCATCAATCGTTACAGAGCTGTTTTGTCAGAATTTCATTCTAATTCAGTTATTGGAAGAGTTCAATTACTGGAATTTTATCCAAATAAAAGACTCTCTTTTGGTGAAAAATCACTTTTATCTTTTTTTAGTTCGCTGTTTGAATTTACCCTTAATACGCATTACCACGATCGCCGTAAAAAGGACTATTTATTGTTGCTTGATGAAACAGATTTAGGCTATCATCCTTTGTGGAAAAGGAAATTCATTTCTGCTCTTGTAAGGGTAACCCCAATTTTATTTTCTCGTCTTGAATATGATTCAAAAGAGGTAAGCGGAAAGAAAGCAGAGAAAGGAAATCCAAATATTCAAATAATTGTATCAACACATGACCCTTTAACATTATCAGATATACCTAATAATCACATAACTTATTTAAATAAGATTGGTGATAAGACTATAATTTTAAGTCAAGAAGAAAAGCCTAAACATTCTTTTGGTGCTAATATAACCGATCTCTTAGCAGATTCATTTTTTATAGAAGATGGATTGATAGGAGATTTCTCTAGATTCAAAATTGACGAGGTTCTTAAGTGGTTGAATTACAAAATTCTTGAAGATGAAGTTAATGATTTACAAGAATCGTCTAAAGACATTATTGAAGTTGAAAACATAGAAAGACAGATTTCTTTGAAGAAAGAGGAACTAGATACTTTTGGAGGCTCTGTTAAAGATTTAACTCCAGAGTATTGTCAGTCAATAATTAATATTGTTGATGAGCCATTATTGCATAATTCACTCCAGGAGATGTATGACATGGTTTATTCTGACAGAACATCGCTCGATTTGATTAAGGATTATGCTAGAAAATTAGGCAGAGACGACGTAGCTGATACTTTATGATTTATTTAGGGGACAATATACCAGCACTTGGAGAATATAGCAAAGAAGCTATTTGTTGGTTGTCTATTAATATCAAGGGTCGAAAAACTGCTAAAAACTCTACTGGGCATAAGTGTACAGATTTGACTTGTAAGTTTTGCAATAGCAAATTAAGTAGGAGAAGAAGCATGAATCCGGATTTTATCAATTTGTTTGATGATAATATTATTTTGACAATTATTACTGGTAAACCTGATGCGCTCATTCTACAATACAGAGCGTTGGAGCAAGATTATATGGCTGCAGGATTCACTCCGGCAAATTTTAAAACTGAAGCAAAGAAGCTTTTCCTTAAATCGGGTTATAAAGGATGGTTTTTAAACAAAAATAGATATGATATTTCCGAAAAATGGAACTATAAGTTAGCTAGGTTAATTAACAAACATACATGTACTTACTGCAATAGGGAGTATACTTTTACTTTCGAGAACAGTTCTGGTGGAAAAGGAATGGTTCCACAATTTGATCATTGGTTTTCAAAAAGCAAATACCCGCTATTGGCAATATCATTTTATAATTTGATACCATCCTGTGCAACATGTAATTCAATTAAATCAATAACTGATTTGAATCTAGTTGAACATTTACATCCATACAGAGATGCTAATATTTCGTCTAGCTATAGGTTTAGTTATTTAATGAGAAAACCACATAAACCTGAAATTAGTTTTGTCAATAACGCCGTTGGTGATTATAAAGGCATAAAAACTGCGTTGGCATTGAATCTTCCTTTAATTTATAAAGGGCATTCAGGTAAAGAATTACAAGACTTATATGATCTACGCTATAAATACAATGATAACTATCTTGATATATTATTGGAAAAGACATTTTCAAAGAAATTACGAATTTCTAACGAAGAGAAATACAGGATAGTATTTGGAATCGAGATCGATTCTGACTATTATCACAAACGTATTATGAGCAAATTCAAAGCAGATATAATAAACAAATTATTAAAAATAAGTTAACCATGCCAATCCCAAAACATTTCGAAATAAGAGTCCCTGCTTTAGAATTACTAAGTAATGAGAATACGCTAAAGCTAAGTCAAATTGTAACTGCCCTTGGCGAGAATTTTAAGCTTTCAGAAGAAGAACTTACAGAATTATATCCCTCAGGAAACGCACATATATTCTACGATCGTGTAACCTGGGCGTTAAGTTATCTTAACATGGCAGATTTGCTAGATAAGCCTAAGAGAGGCTATTATCAAATAAACGACTTAGGCAGGCGCCTTTTACAAACACCAGATAAGGTAAATAAATACGTTGATACTAAAGTTAGTGAACGGGAAATACCAAGTAAATCTAAGAAAAGAACCCAGCTTGAAGAAGAAATTAATGAATCAACCAACAGCGGTACACCGTCGGAAAAATTATACAGTTCCTTTGAGAAAATAAAAGCTGCTCGAAAAACAGAAATTCTAAATATGATTCTAAGTAAAACTCCTTATGAGTTTGAAAACCTAGTGGTGCAATTGTTACAGAAAATGGGATATGGCGGTGAGATCAAGGATTCTGGTTTAGTAACAAAAGCGTCTAATGATGGAGGTATAGATGGTATTATAAAAGAAGATGAACTGGGATTGGGTAGAATTCATATTCAAGCCAAAAGATATGATCACAAAAATGGAGTAGGCCGAGACGATATTCAGCGGTTTGCAGGGGCCTTGCTTGGCGTTCCAATGAGTAAAGGGGTTTTTATCACTACATCGTACTTTTCAAAAGGAGCCATGGAGTATGTCGACAAATTAAACAATGCAACAATAATACTTATAGATGGGGATCAATTAGCCGACTACATTTACAAATTTGGACTAGGAATGCAAGTGGTTCAGACCATTGAGATTAAAAAATTGGATACAGACTTTTGGGATACGATGAAGGATAATTAATATCATTTAAATGAATATTACAAAGGAAATAGCAATAATAAATGCTAAGCTACCCGCATTGCCAAAAAGACCAAGAAAGAATCTATTCGATATCTTAAAGGTACAACATAGAGAAATCCGCAATAGTAATATTCTAGCCTATTTTTTTGATCCAAACGAAGAGCATGGTTTCGATACATTATTTAGCGACGCCCTCAAAGAAATTGCAATTGAAAAAATTTCAACTTTAAAAATATCACACCCTAATATTCGATTTAACGATATAAGCGCTTTTGACGAAGTTAAAAGCGTTACTACAGAAGAACAAACTACGGGGGCAAATGCGACAACAAAAAGTATTGATATCGTCTTAGAAGGAGATGATTGGGTTATTGGTATTGAAAATAAAATTAATCATCATCTTGCAAACCCCTTAAACATTTACTGGGCGCATCTTAAGAGCAAAGGTAAAACTCCTTTTGGTGTTTTACTTACATTGCCCCAATATCGCATAGAACAAGGTAAACTTAATAACGGCAATTATTTTTTGAATATTACACATCGGGAATTGTTAGAATGCGTCCAACAAAATTTGAAACTCACAGGAGATATTGATGACACAGATTTATTTTATCTGCGTGAATATTTTAAGAATATAGAAAGCCACTATTATCACTTAAAAGAAAAACCAGAAATGGAAAAAATAGTACAAGAAATAACCGAAAATTACGAAGCTATCCATAAAATAATAGAGACCAAAGCAGCTGCAGAAAAGCATATAGAAAATCAAATAGTTTCTGTTTTCTCTGATTATGAGTATGAGAAAGCAAGTAGTTGGTTTAGGCGAATGGATAAAAAATTTGACTTGTACTTTTATGTGCCACCAGCTTCAGAGTTAATGAGAACCAATACATTATGGCTCTGTTTTGAAATAAGAAATAAAACAAATCAACTTATTGATGAGGTTGAGTTTATGAGGCATTTTCGCGAAGAATTTGCAGATTTACAAAATTTCAATCAAGGTGAACTATCCTCAAACAAGCCAAGAACGCACGCCTTTATCTATAAAGAAGAAGATTTCTTTAAGAAAAATTCATCCTTCAAAGTAGGTTTTAAAAATGTTATAGAGCGATTAATTGAAGGTCCAGATGCTCCTGTAAGAAAGGTCGAGGAATATTTAATAGAACAGAATCACCCATATAGTGGTTAATATACTGTGCATGAAAGAAACGACTGTAGATTTAAACTATCAATTAAAGGAATTAAGAAATAAGTCATGGAGTACTAATCCAGGTTGTTATGTTTTATTACAAAATAAAGCAGTATCCAGAATTGGTGGAAAAGATAAAACAGGGGTTCTTTATATTGGAAAAGGAGATAAGATTTTAAAGCGTATCATGTCATTACAAGCATCTGTTGTTTGTAATGCAGATCATAATCAAGAAAAGTGTGTTATTAAAGGCCATAACGCATTGAGTCAGAGGTTTTATAGAATGAGGAAACATGCTGATATAAATACAATGTCGATTCGTGTTTTTAAATTACCCGAACATATAGAGGCAAAATATCTAGAAAGCTATCTCATAGAGTCATATGTTTCTAAATTTGCGGAATTACCTCCATTGAATGGCTCTTATGGCAGTGTTGCATTAGATAATGCTTTGAGCTATTTAAATCAAAACAATGTCAAATTACCTTCTTTCTAAGGAATAAGTGAAGGGGATCAATAAATTAATTAAATTAGTTTCATCCCTAGATCCTTTTTTCTTAAATTTGTCGAGAATTTAGAATTACAACAAGCAGTTGCTTGATTATATAAAGATGTTGTGTTGTCTCTACGAAAGTAGAGATGTGGTTTAGAAATAGACCGATGAGAAGCTTTTCCAAATGGAAAGGCTTTTTTTGTGAATGGTGGTTGAGTACAATCGAGACTAGGCTTCCGTGAATTGATTAATGTTTTCAATAATTTTTTCAGCGGTAGTTGTAAGTAGATCCGTCAATCCATAACTATTCATTGTCTCCAATATAACGTCGGAAAGTTTTTGTAGTTCTTCCCCTTCATAGTGAAATGAAAACCTTTTTGGTTTATTCAGTTCAGAAAATTTCGAGTGTATTTTTTCGACTTCATGTGAAATCACTTTTGAAATCTCGGTTTGGAAATCTTTTAGCTTTAGGAGTTCAGTTTTGTACTCATCTTGCATTAATTCTAGTCGATCAAGGAAGATGTTTTTATTAGCATCCAATAGAGGATGATGGTTTCTGAGTTGAAAAGGTAATTCGTGATATTTATAGTAGTCCTCATATCCGATTGCTTTCTTTTTTGCACAAAAACATTCTTCAAATTCTAAAGCTTCAGGTCCAATTTTAGATTGAAAGAAACATCCACTTACTAAGCTTATTAAGGAATAGGCTGTTAGGTAATTGTCTTTAACCACCTCTTCATAGGTTAGTGAATCTTCAGGCCCTAGTATAACTTGGCCGCACCAATCACAATTTTCACAAATTTCGTTTGAAATGGTCAGTTTGTCAATTGTAATTTTATCTGAAAACTGGATTTTCAACACATCAACGCATAAATGGCCAACTTCATGCCATAAAATACTTTCTATTTGCTCTTTATCTGTCATTACAAGTTATTTATGTTTATTAAAAGTAACACATAAATCACAAACCAATTAATTCGAACTAGTTTTTCATTACTTCATTTCGAGAAACTTTTTTGTATATTGTAGTTCTCCCCGATTTTTTTCAAAGCTGATTTTCATAGTAGATTCTATTCAGGAATACCATCTACTATGAAAATCTCATTTATAATTAATTCTAATTTGATTAAAGTTAAAAGATTTGAATCAATTAGACAATGCAAACTCTTAAATCGGATGAAGAAAAAAAGAAATCTTGTCGTAGCACTTTCTGGTCCTATAGGTGCTGGGAAATCCTATTTGGCGAAAACCTTAGAAGAACATTTAAACTTTAAAATCATACGTACGCGTGATGTAATAGCAGAATATATAGTTGCTTCTGGTCAAGTTGTAAATGATAAAACACTTCAGGAATTCGGGAAGCATCTAATGAATCCTGAAGAGTCGGAGAACTTTTGTCAAATTCTTCTTAAACATGCTCGTAGTGCAGATAGAGTAGTTATCGATTCTATTCGTCCGAAATCCCACCTTGATTTCCTTGTGAAACAGTTAGATAATTTATGCTTCTTGTACGTCATCGCCCCTGAAGAGGTCCGGCGTGCTCGTTTTATGCAAAGAAGAGGAGGGCGTGATAATTCTAGTTCAGATTTTGACATTAGGAATTCTCATAATGTTGAATCAGAGGTCAGAAACCTTATCACGGAGTCAGATTTAATTCTTAACAATAAAAGTGATGATGACAGAATTAAGAGGCAGCTATTAAATAAAGTATATCCTTTACTATTTGATCATGAAATTGTGTTTTTTCAAGAACTAGTTGATAAAGTCATTGATTTTCATAAGATACATAATTATGAAATAGATACTGGAAACTGGTCGAACTTGTCTGCTTGCGTTGGCTTAATGATAGAAGAACTTGGTGAGATTCATGAATGTATTTCTAAAGGAACTGGTAACATTATGGAGGAACATGCGGATTTGCTTTATCTATCGCTTGGAAATTCGATTACCCTTGGGATGGATTTTGAAAAGGAATTCATTGCAAAACACCGCCACAATATGAAAAGACCTCCGAAGTTAAAATCTGGAGCCGAACTTAGAAATAAAACCAAGGAATGAGCGCAACAGTAATTATTGGTGGTCAATATGGGAGTGAGGGTAAGGGAAAGGTTGCAGCATATCTTGCTCCAGAATATGATTGGGCGGCAAAATCTGGCGGACCTAATTCTGGACATACAGTTTTCGACGGAGATATTGAATATAAATTAAGAACAATTCCGTCCGCTTTCGTTAATCGAGAGTGCAGTTTAGCAATTGCACCTGCTGCCTTGTTAAGTATCGAACATCTTCAAAAAGAGATTAAACTATGTGCTATTACTGAAAATCGATTACATGTTGACCCGCGAGCGCTAGTTATAACTGAACGATATACAAATATGGAAAAAAGCTTAGTGGAGCAAATAGGTTCTACTGGTCAAGGAGTGGGTGCTGCCCTACTAGATAAATTAAGTAGAAAAGTTCCGGTGTGTTTTGCGAAAGATGTGCCAGAACTAAGTCCGTATATTTCCGATGTTCCACATGAGTTATATAAGGCTCTCTCAGGAGGAGAGAAACTCTTAATTGAAGGAAGTCAAGGATATGGCCTAAGTATAAATCATGGGGTGCATCCGTTTGTTACTAGTAGAGATACAACTGCGGCGACAATGTGTGGAGATTTGGGAGTTGGTCTTCTTAGTGTAGATGAAGTTATAGTTGTGCTCAGGACTTTTCCTATTAGGGTTGGAGGGAATTCTGGACCATTGAAGTCTGAGATAGATTGGAAGAGTGTTACACATAGATCTGGATGGCCATCTCCAATTGAGGAATTTACTACTGTGACCAATCGCCTCAGACGAGTGGGCGAGTTTGACATTGACATGGTAACAGAGGCATGTAGATATAATTCGGCATCATCTATCGCTTTGAACTTTATAGATTACGTTGACTACAGAAACTTTGGATTGACTAAATTCGAGTTGCTAACTTCTTCAGCCAGAGAGTTTGTTGATAATTTGGAAGAAACACTAAATATTCAAGTAAGTTTAATAGGAACTGGCCCAAAGAATGAGCACATAATAGACAGAAGGAACAAATAATATTTAAAAAAATGAAAGATCAATATTTTGGTGACTTTGGGGATTATAAGAAGTTCAGCCTTCTTCGTACCCTAAGTGAGCATAAAACGGCCTATAAAATTAAAGTTTGTTGGATGAAGACTCTAGATGACGGGAGTAACGATGGTAGATTTATTAACTATTTAAAGGCACCTTCGCTTTGGGAATCATACGATAAAGACATATATCACTTTCTCAGGAATGCTGTACTTATTGATAAGCGTAGAAGCCTCAGTATTATCGAGGAAAGTGATTTACTCTCGAATGTTAGTTTCCATTCTCAGATTCTTAACGACTCTGCAGATACTAGACCTGATTTTTTTACTACTCTATGGGATAACAGCAGGGGAAATCAAATGATTTTTTTTGACCCTGACAATGGAATGGAAGTTAAGTCAATTAAATATGGTAAGAAAGGAAGCAAGAAGTTTCTATATGAATCTGAGATTATTGAGGCATTTAATAACAATTTTGGATTGATGATTTACCAGCATTTCCCCAGAAAGGAACGAAACCAATATATCAGGGATTTGTCCTTGAGACTCATATCTTTAACAGAAACTTCAATTGTTTATGCGGTTCGTTCTCGGCATGCTGTTTTCTTTATCATTCCAACCATTAATCAAATTAGAGATATTTACGAAAAGCTCGAGCGTTTCTCTTTGATCTGGAAGGACAATGTCTTAATTACCCAACATGAATTGAATTCCGTTAAAGTCATTGAAAAGTCATCTCA
>Ga0209344_10002147_pt1 | contig 22908 bp, 21 predicted proteins | sample Cruoilmetagenom6_FD_187293 | JGI IMG/M metagenome (GOLD analysis project Ga0209344, IMG submission 187293) | Oil polluted marine microbial communities from Coal Oil Point, Santa Barbara, California, USA - Santa Barbara Oil Seep Sample 6 (SPAdes)... | ecosystem: Environmental > Aquatic > Marine... | reverse complement strand
TAACTACTAACTACTAACTACTAACTACTAACTACTAACTACTAACTACTAACTACTAACTACTAACTACTAACTACTAACTACTAACTACTAACTACTAACTACTAACTACTAACTACTAACTACCAACTCCTCATGTCAAACCAATTCAAATCTCAACAGGAAATCTTAGCAAAACTAGGGATCACAGCTTTAAATCCTATGCAGGAAAAAGCACTTTTAGCTATTACTGCAAACTCAAATACTGTTTTGTTATCTCCTACAGGAACCGGTAAAACGGTTGCTTTTTTATTACCTACACTCAATGCTCTAGATGTAGCTAGTGATACAGTACAGTTACTAATTTTGGTTCCTTCACGTGAGTTGGCAATACAAATAGAGCAAGTGATACGTGAAATGGGTTCTGGTTTTAAAGCCAATGCCGTGTATGGCGGAAGGCCTTTTTCAAAAGATAAAGTAGAGTTAGCGCACACGCCCGCCATTGTCATTGGTACACCAGGACGAGTGGCAGATCACTTACGGCGCGAAACGTTTGGGGTTTCCGGTATTAAAACCATTGTGTTGGATGAGTTTGATAAATCGTTAGAAGTTGGTTTTGAAACCGAAATGCGCGAAATTATAGAACATCTTCCTGCTATTGAAAAACGTATTTTAACTTCAGCAACACAAGGGATTGAAATCCCAACCTTTGCTGGAGTACAGAATCCAAAGGTGATTGATTACCTGGGGGCGAAAACGACTAACTTAGCTATTAAAAAGGTACTCGCTTCACAAAAGGATAAAATACAAACCTTGGTCCATCTGTTGCATAATATAGGCAATCAACCAGGTATTATATTTTGTAATTTTAAAGACACCATACAGTTTGTAAGCGATGCGTTAAAAGAGAATAACATTCCGCACGGGTGTTTTCATGGCGATTTGGAACAGTTAGACAGAGAAAGGGCTTTGATAAAATTTAGAAATGGAACCCACCAAATCATTATAGCGACAGATCTTGCCGCACGTGGTTTGGACATTCCCGAACTTAACTTTATTATACACTATCAATTACCGATAAAAGCCGAGGAATTTACCCATAGAAATGGAAGAACAGCGAGAATGAACGCAGAAGGTACGGCTTACGTATTGCAATGGAAGCATGAAAGTACGCCTAGTTTTATTACAACGTCAGATGTTGTAAAACTAAAAAGCAAGAATATCACTATGCAATCGCCTTGGGCTACGTTATATATTTCTGGTGGACGAAAAGATAAAATTTCAAAAGGAGATCTAGCCGGTCTATTTTTTAAACAGGGAAAATTAAAGGGTGATGAAGTGGGCGTTATCGAACTAAAACAAGACTGCGCCTTTGTTGCCGTACCCAAGCATAAAGTGGCGAGCGTTATTGAAAAAACAAATAATAAGCGTTTGAAAAAGAAGAAAGTACGAGTTACGCTACTACGCTAATTGTGACTTTTTAAAATGAATCCTAGTTTTGAAAGGCCGTATCCACGGAGTTATTTTAATTTAATTAAAAGTTTTGTATTAAAATTTCAGTAGCTCCGCGATATTCCCACCGTTTCTATTTTCTTACCTTAATAGGTTTTAACTGAATACAACCAACAGCATCCAATACCCGTATTATCAAATAGGTGATATCAATTTCGTACCATTTTACACCAAAATTAGCCCGACTAGCATGCTTGTGATGGTTGTTATGGTACCCTTCTCCCATCATTAAAAAATCGAATCTAAATAGATTTTTACTGGTATTTTTCATGGTATAATTGGCATAGCCATAGATGTGACCAAACCAGTTGATAATCACTCCGTGAATGGGTGCCATAAAGAAGGTAATTGGTAATAATAGCCATTGCCACCAAGCGGTCGCAAAGAAAGCAAAGAATAGAACATATAATGCAACCCAGAGCAATCTTGAAAAGCGAGATCCAGCAAATACATCGAATTTTTTCCATTGCGGGACGTTCTTGGTAAAACGGTGATCCACAGCAATGCGTTGGGTATTTATATCTTGATAAATTGTTTTCGTCTTCCACATCATGGCAAATAAATTGGCGTCATAAGAAGGAGAGTGGGGGTCGTCTTTCGTATCCGTATACGCATGATGCATACGATGCATGATCCCATAACCATAAGCGCTTAAATAACTTGACCCCTGAAAGATCCAAGTTAATACAAATGTAATACGCTCCATGGTTTTGGACATGGTAAAAACTTGGTGTGCTGCATACCGGTGTAAAAAGAAAGACTGAAAGAACAGACCCCCATACCAAAGAAGCAAAACAAAAATAACGATGATCATACTTTTTTTTACAAAGATAACTTGATGTTATCAAGGAAACAATGAATCTGAATTAATAAAATGTGAATTATTGGTTCGCTCATATGCTGCTTGCTTTAATTTATCAACTTACTATTTATTTAATGTTACCGGCTCCTGATTCGATTAGTAAGTGAAGGGAAACCTTTTATAATAAAGAAAACCAGTCACGGATAATCACTTTAATCAATGCTATAAAAATCTCGTCGATATAATAATGGCTTTCGTATAGGTAATACCCCCAAACGTCTATTACTGTTTTATAAGGTAGCATATAGCTTCACCTTTGAGGTGTAAAACAAAAAGACATTAAAATGAAATTATATGTAATCATAGCAAGTTTGTTAAGTATGCAAATTTCTTTTGCACAAGAAATTTCAGATAAGGGAACTACAAAAATATGGACATTGCAGGAAAGCATTGACTATGCTTTAGCGAACAATATTACGGTAAAAGATGCTGCATTAGATAAAAACCTTGCAGAAGTAGATTATAGTAAAGCTAAATCTTCAAGATTACCGAACCTTTTTGGTAGTGCTTCTCAAAATTTTTCTAACGGAAATACGATAGACCCAATTACTAGTGACTATGTTTCAGACCAAATTCATAGTACAAATGTTGGAGTGAGCAGCTCGGTAACGCTGTTTCAGGGAAACCAGATTAATAATCAAATACAACAAAATAAATTACTTTTTGAACAGCGTATTTTACTTGAAGAAGTAGAAAAGAAGCAGAAGATGAGGTGATTATGATGGTAATAAAAAGATCAAAATTAAGTAGCTAATTGTAAAAACTTCAAATAAAAGGGAAACAGTTTAAAAAAAATCCTACTTTTGTAGGGTGATACTCTTAAAAAATAAAATACGTAGCACTATCGCTAGTGCATTTGTTCGCTTACGCTGTCGCTGCTAAGTAAACAAAAACTTCTATATACGTAACTTTTATTTTTTGTACAATTTCAACTTCATATTATTCTTACAGAACGGTATTCAATCGAATAGCGCAGCTGTTATACGCAAATTTTTCCGCCGTCGCCCTTTGGGTGATAGCTAACTTTATGGAACTTAGGTGAGTCCGGTTCTTCTTTCCACACAACTATTTTTTTTCCAAAAATCATTTAATCTATAAAACAATGAAAATTGTTATTACTGATAAGTCGCATAGTTTATATGCGGAAATTATTTGCAATACCATTGCCGAATCTGCTAGTGTTAGAGGTACAGGAATTGCTAAAAGAACGCCAGAATACATCATTTCTAAAATTGAAATTGGGAATGCGATTATTGCATTAGAAGACGACAAATTTGCAGGGTTTTGTTATATCGAATCTTGGGGCCACAATAAGTTTGTGGCAAACTCTGGCTTAATTGTTCATCCCGACTTTAGAGGAAGGGGGTTGGCAAAGAAAATTAAAAAGATGGCTTTCAATCATTCTAGAGCTAAATTTCCCGACTCCAAAATATTCAGTATTACAACAGGATTAGCAGTTTTAAAAATGAATAGCGAGTTAGGATACAAACCCGTTACATTTTCTGAATTAACAGATAATCAAGCTTTCTGGAACGGTTGTAAAACCTGCCAAAACTACGACATATTGCAACGTACCAATCAAAAAATGTGTTTGTGTACAGGTATGCTGTATGATCCAAAATCTAAAAATGAGTCTACATCTAAAAAAGTAAAAGAGAATGTCTTTGTAAGGCTAAAAAGCATTAAGGAAACAGTGTTTCAACATAAAAATAAATCAAAATGAAAACTTCAAAAAAATTAGTCATTGCGTATAGCGGTGGATTAGACACATCGTATTGCACGGTACTTTTGTCAAAGGATAAAAAATTTAACGTACACGCTGTAAGCGTTAATACAGGTGGCTTTACAGTAAGTGATATTGATACTATTAGAGCAAATGCCTATAAAATGGGGGCTACTAGCTATAAAAATATTGATGCTGTGTCAACATTTTATCAAAAGGTGGTTATGTACCTTATTTATGGGAATGTTCTAAAAAACAACACCTATCCCTTATCTGTAAGTGCTGAACGTATGGTACAAGCAATCGAAATTATTGAGTATGCAAAAAGTATAGATGCTAAATACATTGCTCACGGTAGTACTGGAGCTGGCAATGACCAAGTGCGTTTTGATATGATTTTTCAAGTGTTGGCACCCGATATACAAATTATAACCCCAATAAGGGATGCTAAACTTTCTAGGCAAGAAGAGATAGATTACTTAGTTAAAAACGGGATAGACAAATCTTGGGAAAAGTCAAAATACTCTATTAATAAAGGACTGTGGGGAACAAGCGTTGGTGGAGATGAAACCTTGACATCTAACACGCCATTACCAGAATCAGCTTTTCCTTCTCAATTGAAAAAAGATAGGGAGGATGAAGAAAAAGTGACGCTTACCTTTCAAAAAGGGGAATGTATAGCCTTTAACGGGGTTAAAAACAGTCCAGAAGTTAACATCCAACTTTTAAACAAGAGGGCTTCTGCTTTTGCCATAGGAAGAGATATTCACGTAGGAGATACCATTATAGGTATTAAAGGCCGGGTAGGTTTTGAAGCTGCTGCTGCAACGGTACTTATTAAAGCACATCATGTATTGGAAAAACATACCCTTACTAAATGGCAGTTACAGCACAAAGAGTATGTAGCTAATTGGTATGGTACACATGTGCATGAGGGTATCTATTTAGATCCAGTAATGAGAAATATGGAAGCTTTTTTAGAAAGCAGTCAAACTCATGTTTCTGGGGATGTAGCCGTAACCCTAAAACCGTATCACTTTACAGTAGATGGTGTGACATCTAATAATGATTTAATGAATGCTGAATTTGGAAGCTACGGCGAAATGAACTTGGGTTGGACAGCAGATGAGGCCAAAGGTTTTATCAAAATATATAGCAATCAAAATAAAATATTCAACCAAGTAAATTCATAAATATGCTACAAGTAGGAATCATTGGAGGAGCCGGATATACAGCAGGGGAGCTTATTCGATTGTTAATTCACCACGCAAAAGTGGAACTAAACTTTGTCTATAGTACCTCTAACTTCGGAAACAAAATTAATACGATACACCAAGATTTTGTGGGGACAACAGATATGTTTTTTACGAAAGAGATAAACCCAGAGGTAGATGTTTTATTTCTGTGTTTAGGTCATGGTAATTCAAAAAAAATACTTAAAAAACACACCTTTTCTAAGGTGACAAAAATCATTGATCTAGGAAATGATTTTAGATTGGTTGCCAATAAGGATTTTGAAAATAAAGACTTTGTATATGGTTTACCTGAATTACAAAAGGAAACTATAGTAAAGGCCAATTATATAGCCAATCCGGGTTGTTTTGCTACAGCCATTCAGTTAGCCTTACTGCCTTTAGCAAAGCATGGTTTAGTAAAGGACGATGTACATGTTAATGCTGTAACGGGTGCTACAGGTGCGGGTACTTCCTTATCTAAAACGACCCACTTTACTTGGAGGGATAATAACTTTTCAACCTATAAAGCTTTCACACACCAACATGTAGCTGAAGTGGATCAAACCCTACATCAATTACACGGTAGTTGTAGTTCAGATATTATATTTATACCGAATAGAGGTGATTTTTCAAGAGGGATTTATGCAACTGCATACACAAAATATGAGGGCACTTTAGATGAGGCAAAGGCGATGTATAAAGCGTTTTATAGCGATTCGAAATTCACATATGTATCCGATGAAGAAATTCATTTAAAACAAGTAGTAAATACAAACAAATGTTTGCTTCATCTACAGAAGCACAACAATAGGTTATTAGTAGTAAGTACTATAGATAATTTATTAAAAGGCGCCTCAGGACAAGCAGTACAGAATATGAATTTGATGTATGGCTTTGAAGAAGTAGAAGGACTGCAATTAAAAGCAAATTATTTTTAGTAGAACTAACAATTTAAAAAATCATGAGTTTATTTAATGTATATCCAATACTTGATATCACCCCTGTGAAAGCAGACGATGTTTATGTTTATGACGATAAAAATATAGAATATTTAGATCTGTATGGAGGGCATGCGGTTATTTCAATTGGTCATTCTCATCCAGAGTATGTAGAAGCTATTACCAAACAGCTAAAAGCTATTGGGTTTTATAGCAATGCTATTAAAAACCCTTTACAAAACGTAGTAAGCGCTAAATTAATTAAAGCTTCAGGCTGTGACGGGTATCAATTGTTTTTATGCAATTCAGGAGCAGAAGCAAATGAAAATGCATTAAAATTAGCCTCTTTTCATACTAATAGAAAGAAAGTACTTGCATGTAAAAACGGCTTTCATGGCCGAACATCGGCAGCCGTTGCTGCAACCGACAACCCTACAATTATAGCCCCTATAAATGCACAACATGACGTTGCTTTTTTTGAATTAGGAAATATTGAAGCCGTTGAAAAAGCATTGCAAAAAAATGATGTATGCGCTGTAATAATAGAAATTATTCAAGGTGTGGGCGGTTTAGATGAAAGCACTACAGCCTTTTACCAAGGGCTTGATGCTTTGTGTAAAAAGTACAACACCTTGCTTATTGTAGATGAAGTACAATCTGGTTTTGGAAGAACAGGAGATTTCTTTGCTTTTCAAAAACATAATATTACACCAGACATTATATCTATGGCAAAAGGAATGGGAAATGGGTTTCCTATAGGTGGAATTTTAATTCACCCAAATATAAAAGCTTCTTTTGGTTTGCTAGGAACAACCTTTGGTGGAAATCATATAGCCTGTGCAGCGTGCATTTCCGTTTTAGAGGTAATTGAAAATGAAAATTTATTGAAAAATGCATCAGCTATATCGGAATATTTTAAGGAACAAATACAAAAGCTGCCTAAAATAAAAACCATAAAAGGCAGAGGTTTAATGTTAGGTTTGGAATTTGATTTTCCCATTGCCGAAGTACGAAAAAAATTAATCTTCACGCACAACATAGTTACGGGAAGTGCCAAAAACCCAAATGTATTAAGAATTCTTCCACCATTAACCCTTCAAAAAAAACACATCGATTTATTGATTAATGCTTTAAAAAAAGAACTATAGTATGAAAAAATATACAGGTATTAACGATTTGGATAGCATTGCTGAAACCATTCAAGAGGCTATTAAATTAAAAACAAATCCGTATCAATTTGAAAAACTAGGGCAGTGCAAAACCTTAGTAATGGTATTCTTTAATGCAAGCTTACGAACGCGATTAAGTACAGAAAAGGCAGCTAAAAATCTAGGAATGCAAGTGACGGTATTACATGTAAGTGATGCGTGGGAGTTGGAGTTTGAAGAGGGTACGGTTATGAACTTAAATACGTCTGAACATGTAAAAGAAGCTGCTCAGGTTATTTCTCAATATGCAGATGTGATTGCTGTTAGAGCATTTCCGAAGTTAGAAAATAAAGAACAAGACGAATCAGAATTTGTAATGAACAGTTTTATAAAATATGCTACGGTGCCTATAGTAAATATGGAAAGCGCTACAGCACATCCGCTACAGGCGTTAACGGATGCAATTACTATAGAAGAGTTAAAAACTAAAAAGAAACCAAAAGTTGTCTTGTCGTGGGCGCCACATCCAAAAGCATTACCCCATGCCGTAGCTAATTCATTTGTACACATGATGCAGGAACTCGATGTAGATTTCTCAATTACACATCCAGAAGGGTATGAATTAAATCCGGCAATCACTAAAAACACTTCAATTAATCATAATCAAGAAGAAGCCTTACAAGATGCCGATTTTGTGTACACTAAAAACTGGAGTAATTATAAAGCGTATGGAAAAGTTACGTCTCAGGCTCCAAAATGGATGATAACAAAAGAAAAGTTGGGAAAAGCTAAGTTTATGCATTGTTTGCCGGTAAGAAGAAACGTTGTAGCAGCAGATGCGGTGCTGGATAGTGATCGTTCGTTGGTCATACATCAAACCAATAACAGAACCTTCGCGGCACAAATTGTATTGAAAAAACTGTTAGAAAATAGCGCATCATGAAAACACTAAAAGTAATAAAAATAGGAGGGAATAGTATAGACGATGCCACTTCTTTACAGGAATTTTTGAACGTTTTTTGTACTGTTAAAGGCCCTAAAATACTCGTACACGGTGGTGGTAAAATAGTAACCAACGTATCGAAAAAGATGCAGATTGAAGTTACTATTGTGGATGGCCGAAGGGTTACCAATGCGGAGACCTTAGATATCATTACAATGGTATATGCTGGGAAAATTAATAAAAATATCATTGCATCCCTTCAACAAAAAGGTTGTAAATCAGTTGGATTTACTGGAGCAGATGGAAATACAATTGTCTCAAAACAAAGAGAAGTGAAAGATCTTGATTATGGTTTTGTTGGCGATGTGATAAAGGTAAATACCTCAATTTTAGAAGTGTTGTTAGATGCTGGGGTAACTCCCGTTTTTTCAGCAATTACACATAATGAAAAGGGACAATTATTAAACACCAATGCAGATACTATTGCTTCGGAATTAGCCATTGCTTTTGCAGAAAAATACCACACAGAATTGTATTACTGTTTTGAAAAAAACGGGGTGTTATTAGATGTAAACAAGGCGGATTCGGTGATTGAAAAAATAAATCGTAACGAGTATAAAAGATTGTTAGACAATCAAATTATTGCAGACGGGATGCTACCTAAACTCAATAACTGCTTTCATGCTATAGAGCAAAAAGTTCAAAAAGTCTGTATAGGAACCCCGAAAATGCTTTCTAATAAAAATGTAAAATGTACAAGCATAGCAAACTCATGAAAACGCTACAAGAAATAACAGGAGAAGCAATAGAGCTATTAAAACAACTAATAGAAACACCCTCTTTTTCAGGAGAAGAGGGGGAAACGGCCTTGCTTATAGAAAAATGGTTTGTAGATCATACGATTACATATAAAAGAAATAGGCACAATGTGTGGGCAGTCAATAAACATTTTGATGCTTCCAAACCAACAGTATTATTAAACTCACACCACGATACAGTGAAACCAAATAACGGATACACAAAAGATCCTTTAAAATCGATTGTCGAAGGTGAAAAACTATATGGATTAGGAAGTAATGATGCTGGGGGCTGTTTAGTGTCTTTAATGGCGGTATTTACTCATTTCTATAACCATAAAAATTTAAAATATAATTTGGTTATAGTCGCTTCTGCAGAAGAAGAAAATAGTGGGGATAATGGATTAAATAGTATGTTGCCTAGTATTCCTAAAATTGAGGTTGCTATCGTTGGAGAGCCAACATTAATGAACGTAGCCGTAGCCGAAAAAGGCCTAGTTGTTTTTGATGCCGAAGTACAAGGAACACCCAGTCATGCGGCTCATGTAAATACAAATAACGCGATTTATAATACGATTCCTGTTTTAAAATGGTTTCAAGATTTCAAGTTTGAAAAGACTTCAGATACGTTAGGAGATGTAAAAATGACCGTTACACAAATCCATGCCGGAAAACAACACAACGCCGTGCCTGCACATGTAAAACTGGTGATCGATGTACGAGTAAACGATAGGTACTCCAATCAAGATATTGTTGCCATCCTGCAAGAACATGCGCCTTGTGATAAAATGACCCCAAGAGGATTAAAATTAAATTCCTCATCTATTCCTATCGAACATGAATTGGTGCAAGCCGGAGTTGCTTTAGGAAGAAAAACCTATGGCTCACCAACCTTATCAGATCAAGCGACCTTAACCTGCCCATCTTTAAAGTTAGGGCCTGGTGATAGTGCGCGATCTCATTCAGCAGATGAATTTATTTACATTCACGAAATTAAGGAAGGAATAAAAATATACATCGATTTACTGAATAAAGTTATAGTATAAAAAAGTAAAATAAGCAACAGTATAAAAAGAACACAAATGAAACTTTGGGATAAAGGAATAGCTATAGACAAAAAAATTGAACAATTTACGGTTGGAAACGATAGGGAAATCGATATGCATATTGCTAAATATGACGTACAAGCATCTATTGCACATGTCAAAATGTTGCACAAAATTAAGATTATTAATGCAACTGAATTAGCCCAGTTAGTAGAAGGCTTACAAGAATTACAAACCGAAATTGAAAACAATACCTTTGTTATAGAAGCGAGTTTTGAGGATGTACATTCTAAAATTGAATTCGAACTAACAAAAAAATACGGTGACGTAGGGAAGAAAATACATACGGCACGATCAAGAAACGACCAAGTGTTAGTAGCCCTCCATCTGTATTACAAAGATAATTTGCTGACCATAAAAGATAAAACGAAAACGTTTTTCGATACGCTTTTAGCCTTAGCAGAAACGCATAAAAACCAAGTGCTACCGGGCTACACACATTTACAAGTAGCCATGCCTTCCTCTTTCGGTTTATGGTTTTCTGCGTATGCAGAACTGTTGGTAGATGATGTGTACATGCTAAATGCAGCCTTAAAAACTGTAGATCAAAATCCGTTGGGATCTGCAGCAGGATACGGAAGCTCTTTTCCTATTGATAGAGCATATACCACTAAAGAGATGGGCTTTGCTACCTTAAAATATAATGTGGTTGCTGCACAATTGGGCAGAGGTAAAAACGAGCGGACTATTGCCGCTGCGTTTGGCGGTCTGGCAAATACCCTATCAAGATTTGCGATGGATATTTGTTTGTATATGAGTCAAAATTTCGGATTTATCTCTTTTCCAGATGAACTGACTACCGGGAGCAGTATTATGCCGCACAAGAAAAACCCAGATGTTTTCGAACTGATAAGAGGAAAATGCAATAAAATACAAGCCTTACATTCTGAAATGATTTTAATTACCAATAACTTACCAAGTGGGTATCATAGAGACTTTCAGCTATTAAAAGAGAATATGATTGCTGCTTTTGAAGAACTTAAAACGATGTTAGAAATTTTTAATTTTTCTATCAAACAAATGGAGGTTCATGACATCAATGTAACGGATGAAAAGTATAAATACTTATTTACCGTAGATAGTATTAATAATCTGGTGGCAGATGGAATGTCTTTTAGAGAAGCATATCAACAAGTAGGAGCAGAAGTAGTATCAGGAACCTATAAAGGAGAGGCTTCAAAAGAGCATAGCCACATAGGAAGTATTCATAACTTATGTTTAGAAAACATTAAAAATAAGTTTGAATAAAATAGGGTTTCTGTTTGTTTTTTCTTCTCGAAATTCCCCTAAAAACCTTTGGATTAGGTGTCCCACCTAGTAATACAACAAAAACGGTTCTCCTTTAGGTAAAAGTATGGCGTTTTTCCTTTGTTGATGATGCGTTTAGCAATTGGTGAAAGGTTTGTATCGATTTAAAGCTACGCGTAATGGCTCCAGAAACAGCAATTCCCGAAACGCCTGTTTGTAATATGTCGGTAACATCGTCTGTGGTGATACCACCAACACCAATAATAGGCGTTTCAGTTTGTAAAGCTTCTGTAATGGCAGTAAACCCGTTTAATCCTAAAACTGGAGGTAGGTTATCTTTAGTAGTGGTAAATCGAAAGGGGCCTAAACTAATGTAGTCTACCTTTTTTTCTAGCAGCGTTTCACAATCTTGAAAGGTGTGTGCTGTTCCGCCAATAAGTTGCCACGTAAATAAATGCTTCTTAGCAATAGTAGGGTAGGAGGCTGCTTTTTCAAAATGTACCCCATCTGCTTTCACTTCTCTTGCTATTTTATAATGATCAGTAATGAGTAATCTGGTTTGAAAGTGTGCTGTGATATCTCTCGCTTCATGGGCTAGTTTTAAAAGCTTCTTTTCTGAAACTCCTAGTAAACGCAATTGCACAATTTCGGCACCCGAAGTACACGCTTTTTGAATGTTTTCTACATGGGTTTTTGGAGTATTTCCCTGAGATATATACTGTAATTTCGGTATTATCATAACGTGAAACGATGCTATTATTTGTGATAAATTATTGACTATCCTTAACAGTGATTTTTTTAGAATACTCCATAAAATGAGACTCAAAACGTTGTATCATAGGGTTCATTTTTTCTGCGTACAACACATACTGGCACTTTTTAATACTTTGAGTAATCGATATCACCGCAGCATAAGCCGATTTCTGAACTAAAAAATCAGCATCGTCTATACTAAATAGCTTTAATTGAGAGGTACTCACCCCATTTAATAAAAACAACTGGTTCATAGACTTGGGGGTGGAAATAAGTATGTCGATACCCTCAAAAATTTCTGATTTTTGTATATCAATATGAAGCTCCTCATAACCTACATACACGCGTAGTGAAGTGTGTTTTGTGTATTCTAAAAAAGCCTCGTGTAATTGCAAGGCTTTTTCCTTGTTCTCAACCAAAACAACAGCCCTTGGGGCAGTGCCAACAGCTTCACATTTTAATTTTTGCAAGGTAGTAATAATAAGTGTGGTCGTTTTACCACTCCCTTCCGGAGCCATGCAAAAAAGATTAGACCCACTTTTTATAACAGGAATACTTTTACGTTGAAAAGCAGTAGGGGTTGTTAGTTCTCGATGCGCAAGCATCTCTTTAATAGGGGCATGTAATTTTTTAAAAGGCATAGAAAGTAGTAAAATAACTGTTTTGTACAGTATATATAATAATTAAGGCAAATATACCGACCTACAAACTAAATAAGGGGAAGTATCTTTATTTTATAAAAAAGAAAGCGAATGCTACGGTACTGGCAACCCACCTGAATCGAAAAGAAACGTTCAGGTGGGGTTTACTTCGATAAACTCAGCCAATCTATAGCGACGAAAGTATACCTCCAGGTTAAGCAACCCACGTATTATTTTTTTACAAACTTTTTCGCAATAGTTCTCCCACGATCAGACTGCAAGTGAATAGTATACAGACCACTACTTAATTTAGAAACATCAAGGTGGATATCAAACGTATTTTCACTTGTTTTTTTACTCCATTCTTGTACTAATTTTCCAGCGGTATTATAGATATGGATGTCTATATTTCCTAAATAATTTTCTACAGTTCCTATTAATTGTAACATATTACTCGATGGATTTGGACTAAGTACAACTTGAAATCCCGAAGAAAAATCAGTTACCGATAAGGGAATGCCATCTATTTTTCTAACATTTCCACTTGAACTAAATTCGGAAATATACAAAGCGTTCTCTGAAGGGACGAAAGCCAATCCACTTGGACTATCAAAAGTAGCAACAGTAATATCGCCATCTGTATTTCCTTGAACGCTTCCAGCAAAAAGAGTCGTGTCATCTATCGCATTCGGATTGATGGTATAAATTTTATGCCCTTCGAAAAAGATGCTTCCAAATAAGGTTCCGTTTCCGTAGGCAATAAATGCTAAAAACGAATCTGCTCCGCCATCAGGAACAGTCGCTACATAGGTAGCTGTTGTTGTAATTTTATAAATTTGTCGCCCTATATAATTTCCGGTGTATAAATTACCGCTATCATCATACGCTAAACCTACTGGAGTATCTAAGGGTGCTCCTTGATATAGTTCGGTTATCGTTCCAGTGCTTGTTGATAAACGGTTTACGCTATGATTATCAACCATAGTAAAAATCATATCATCAGAATCGAAGGCTTTTATCATACCGGAAGGAATTCCACTTACCGTATAGGATGTTATTAAAGTTCCTGCCGAATCATATTTATGGATTTTCCCACCACTATATTCTACCACATAAAGATTACCTTCAGAATCGAATGCTAAACCATTTGGATTTTCCAAGCCGCTCACGAACGTTGTTAAATTCCCTGTTGGTGTTACCTTATAAACCGAATCGCCAAAAAAATCGGACCCGTAAAGATTACCACTTGCATCAAAAGTAATTGCGTCTGTAATTGTTGTGCTAGGATCTGAGAAATAAGTAGAAACAGTTTGTGCGAACACGCAATTTCCAAATAAAAAAATAAGTACAAATTTCAACATAATTTTAAAGTATTAAAGGGTTAGACTTTAAAGTTATCTAGGATAGCAGTAAATTAAAAAAAAATGTTTCTTTCGATTTATAAATCAAAATAAAATAATATATAAGTGCTTATTTATTATTTGTCTTTCTTTATGTGTTTTTTAATGTAATAAGAAGGGGTGAGTCCTGTAAATTTTTTAAAAGCACTGTAAAATGTAGAGTGTGAAGAAAACCCTGCTTTATCAGAAATGTGAGCGATGGTCAATTTTCTATACTTAGGAACGGCCTCCAACTGTTTTAATGTATAAGAGATTCTTAAATCGTTAATAAAAGTAGAGAATGATTTATTATATTTTTCATTAATTACTTTCGAAAGATACGTGGTATTTGTATTGGCAAGCTTTGCCATAATTACAAGTGTTATATCTTTTGAAAGGTAGAATTCTGAATCAATTAAATCTAAAATAGATTTATCAATTTCGTTTATTTTTTCGCCTTCAATAGGGGCAGTAGCTTTAGGATAGGCAGCTAAGGTTTCCTTTTGTAATTTTTGTGCCAAGGTATGATTTTTAAGGAAGAGCAGGTGTTTTTGCTTTTTCTGTTTTCTGTAAAAAAATGTCAAAACAGAAATAATTAAGAGAGCTATAATAAAACCGATAGAATATACAGATAATCTTTTTGCCTGTTTTTGTATGGTTACTTCTTTATTCTTGGATTCATATTTTTCAGATATTTCAAAAATTTCTTGTTTTACTTTCAGATTATCTAAGGAGTCTTTGAGTTTTAAAAACTTGCTATTATTTTCAAGTGCTAGTTCGTAGTGCTTCGTTTCTGTATACAATTCTCTTAATTTTTTATAAACATCTAATGTTTCTTCGGGAGTGGTATATTCAAGGGCTTTAGTAAAGAAAAAGGTTGCATTGTGGTAGTCTTTTTTTAAAAAATAGGCTTCTCCTTTATGGGCGTTTAACCAGTTCAACCTACAATAGGTATTGTTATGCAGACCTTTATCGGCATAATAAATAGCGCTATCTGCTTTTTTTACTTGGATATAATAATCACTTAAACTCGAATAATAGGTAGGCAACATGAGCTGCCATTTATTATTTTCAGCAATTGCTGTAGCTTTTTCAAGGTATTTTAGCTCTTTAGTGACATGTTTATCTTTTTTATATAAACTCGAAATACGAAATAAAAAGTAGCTTTCATCATTGGAATCATGAACAAAATCGAGTGCTTTTGTTAAATAATATCTTGCTTTTTCTAAATTTTGAAGATCTTCATGTACAAACCCTATAGTCGCATAGCATTGCCGCATTAAACTACTGTCTTTTTTTGTTAAAAAAGGAAGCTTTAAAAGTTCTTTCTTTGCTTTATTAAAATAAGGTATCACTTCAGTATACTTTTTTTCATAATCAAAAATTTCGCCAAATAGTATATTCGTCAGAATTTGAATACTATCATGAAGATGTGTTTTTTTATTATTTTCTAAAAGCTGCTTTGCTAATTTTATGTCTCCTTCCCAATATGCAAGTCTCGAACTATGTAAATTGGCATAGGCCTTTAACTCATTATCGTCATTGAGCTTGGCGATACGTTTACCTTTGTTAATATAATACTTGGCGCTGTCAAAATTTTTCTTGAGCCCAAATTCTTGCCCTTTATGTAGGTAGCCAATAGCTTTTTGAAATGAAGCTGATTCCTTGTCATTACGTTGTATATTCTGTGAAAACAAGTCGTTATAAAAAGAAAATAACAAGACCAAACAAAAAAGTACACTATGTTTTAACTTACTTAGAATCATACTACCAAGATAGATACTTTTTTTAAAGTACTGTAAATTAGTGCTTATAAAAATATAATTCTAAAACTTTTGTCTAAGGGGCTAATGGAGTCGAACCTTTGTAAGGTGTACAAGCTTCTATGGAAAGCGTAAGAGAATTGCATTAAAAAGACACTATTAAAAAAAAGAATGGCAAAATGAAATTTCTCTTTAATAGGGGCGTGTAATTTTTTAAAAGGCATAGAAAGTAGTAAAATAACTGTTTTGTACAGTATATATAATAATTAAGGCAAATATACCGACCTATAAATGAAATATAGGATAGTGGTTCGTTTTTCTAAAGGTAAAGGTGAAAGCTAGAGGTTGAAGCATTGGGCCCTCTACTTCAACAAAAGTTGTTACAATTGCGGTTTCCCGTAAAAGTTTTTCTTATGAATAGGTTAATTTTAGAATGTGAATGAAAACGACGCAGGAGATTTATGAATTCATATTTATCACATAGGAGAGGGGTGAGTAAATACTCTTTATAACGGTGGCTGGAGTAGAGTGGAAGGAAAGTGCGTGGAATGGTTTAGTTAACAACTATGTTTATAAGTTCTAGCCTAATTCAATATTAAATCATTAATATCTAATAAATTAGAAAGTAAGTATAATAGAATTTTATGAATTTAGATTTTAGTACAATACCAGACGATCAATTAAGTGCTGTTCACGATTTAGAAGGAAAAACTTTAAGCACTGGTTGGAAAATTACAAAAAAGGTCAAATCGAAACCTGGTTCATCTGGCGGATATTTCTCGGTTTGCTATCTCGCTGAAAAGGATAATGAAATAGGTTTTTTAAAGGCAATTAATGTTTTAGCTTTTTTAAATGATGAAGATGTTGATTTACCAACAGCAATGGCTGAAACTTTAAACACCTTTAACTTTGAACGAGATATATTGGAGAAATGTAAAGAGAAGGGTCTTAGTAAGGTTTCAAAATTATTGGATTATGGATCTGAAAATTTAAAGGGTTATCTGATTAAAAATGTGCATTATTTAGTTTTTGAGAAGGCCGATTCTGATGTAAGAGAATATATTAACTTTAGCTCACAAATTGATTTTGCTTGGAAGTTGAGATCATTACATAATATTGCGGTGGGAATTAAGCAATTACACAGTATTGAAATTTCTCATCAAGATATCAAACCCTCAAATATTTTTGTTTTTAACAAAGAACTTTCCAAGATTGGAGATCTTGGTAGAGCTTTAAGTGAAAGTATTTTTGGTCCTCATTCAGAAAGAAACTTTGCTGGCGATGGTAGATACGCACCTCCTGAAGTTTTTCATAGATATGTATTACCTGAATGGAAAGATAAAGTCTTTGCAATTGACTGCTATTTATTAGGGAGTATGGCTGCATATTATATAACTGGTCATAGTATGACAGCACTTTTGTCCAAATATGTGAACCCAAACATAAATATACTTACATTATCTTTCGATCAAGCTTTACCATATTGGATCAATGCTTTTGATGATGTATTAGATATATTGAAAAAAGAGGTAAATAGATTAAATTTTAAAGATTCAGAGTTACTTATTGAAACAATACAAATGTTAAGTTATCCAGATCCAAATAAAAGAGGACATATTAAAAATGTAAAGGGTATTGGGAATAGTTTTAATATGGAGAGATTTGTGGAAATTTTTAATAGATTAGCAAAAAGGGCTGAATATCAAATAAAAAATTAATGGCATTTTTTTTTGAAGAACGAAATCGATTAGTTATTCCAAATTGGAGGAGTTTTAGTAATACTGCAAAAATTGGAGAGTTGAATGGTAGTCGCAAACTGCGAATTGAAAAATCATTTACTCCTGATATATCAGATTTGGTTGAAGATTGGCTGGAAAATCAAACAATCGGTGTTGCTGGTGACTTACTTGGTACAGCTATCGTATGCAATAGGGAAAGCGATCCGAACGTAATAGCTGCCGCAAAGTTTATTATGAATAATAAAAATTATATTTCAAAAGAATTACGTGACACAGCAGATTTAATATTAAGGAATGATACAGATGTAAACCAGCCAATATTAGATCAAGATAACTTCGAGGCATTTCAAGAAAAAGCAAATCTGTATTTTATTTATCGACGAATTAGAGAAATAAGGGCAAGATTACGCAATAATCCGAGTAATTCAATTTTATGGGTTGAAATGGCACGTTTCTATGCGATTTTAGGACAAAATGAAAAGGCAGAAAGAGCTATTAAAAATGCAATGAATTTAAGTCCTGATAATAGATTTGTTTTAAGATCTATGTCTCGTTTTTTTGTTCATTGCGGCAAAACGGACTATGCTCACGATTTTATTAAAAAACTCCCAATCACCAAATTTGATCCTTGGATTACGGCTACTGAAATAAGTTTAGCAACTAAGAGGGGGAGGTATTCTAAGTTTATTAAACAGGGGACAAGTGTAGTAAATTCATCTAACTTTCATCCTTTTAATATTTCAGAACTTAACAGCAGCTTAGGAACTTTAGAAATGAATTCGAGCTTCAAAAAAAGTAAAAAATTCTTCAAAGACTCATTAATAAACCCTAATGATAATGTTTTAGCACAAGCCGAATGGGCTTCTCACAAGAACAATAAGTTGTTGTCGATAAACCCTAACGATTTTGATGTTAGCAATACTTTTGAAGCTAACGCTAGAAATTCATCAGATCAAGGAGATTGGGAAGAAGCTATTGATTATGCTAAAATGTGGTTTTTAGATATGCCTTTTTCTAGAGGTGCAATAATGTTTGGTAGCGAAATTGCCGCAAATAATTTAAACAATCACAAAGAAGCTGCTTACATATATAAAGCTGGGATTACTTCGCACCCTAATGATCCGCAAATGCTCAATAATTTAGTATACTCGTTATGTTTAGATAATAATTTAAAAGAAGCAGAGTTATTTCTTCAAAAATTTAATTCCATAATAAATAATACCTACACAGAAAACAAAATCTGTATGATTGCTACAAGAGGTTTATATTTCTATAGAAAAGGATATTTCGATTTGGGTGATAAATTTTATAGTGAAGCTATAGAATTAGCCGCTGAAAAAAAAAATCAGAAGTTGGCAAATCAAGCTTTCGTAAATTATGTTAGAGAGATGAAATTATCAAAGCAAATTTTAGAACCTGAGTTTACAGAAAAAATAGATGAATTGAGAGAAAAATCTAATGATAAATTAATAATAAAGGTTATTAATGAGATTGATTCATTGAACCGAGTTTAAACGGCCTCATAAAACTTTGGTCAAAACAATAGGGGAGAGAGCGTTAAGCGCTTTAGAGAGCTAGACCAAAGTAATATAGATTATCTAAATGTTTAAGGCTAGTTCAAAATACATATTAAGACTATCAAAGTTTTTCTAAAGTGTAGTGAACGACCCGTACATTGTTTCCAAAGTTTTGTGCAGTCTTGATTTTTTGTTTCTTTTTTATCAAGAAAAAAGAAAGGGAAAGATAAAATAATGGTTCCAAGTTTTTTCTATTTGACATAATAATAAGGCTATCAACAAACAATAGCTATTAAAAGAACTGCATAAAGTAACGGCTAAGAAATTTTAAAGCGTAGAAATTGCAACCGACGAACCACGAACCAGTGTTTTATAAAATAATCCTAAGGTTAGTAAGGCGAGAGAAATTCACCGCCAAACACTTAAAGTAATACTAGGATATAATATGTAAAACGCTTACTAATACTAAAGTAAGAAGGTTTTTTAAACGATAACAACCAAACCTAAATCCCTATTTCTGCTGCAACAACTGCTCTAGGTAAGCAATTTTTTCTTGTTCTGCAGCCAAAAGGCGTTCGTACAGCTTTTTATTCTCTTCAACAGAATCCATTAATTTATCTAATGGGTTAAACGTACAATGATTATTAAAAGTTCCTTCACTACTATCCTGAAAGTTGTTAAAGAAATTTATAGCCATTTCCTCATTGAAGTTTTTAATCGCTTCTAGTGTAACGCCCAAGGCTTTGGCCACTTTTGCCAGTTTTTCCGTTTCTAGGGTTTCACTTTGTTCAAGCTGTGAAACGCTTTGTTGGCTAATGCCTAGTTCCATGGCAAGGGCTTCTTGCTTCATACCGCGCAATTCTCGAATGCGGCTAATCTTTCTTCCTATATGGGGTGTGGCGGTTGTACTCATAAAACAGACTGTTATAAAGGTTAAAGATAGTAAAAATTGAAAAATTAAATAGTAGAACAGGTCGTTTTTTAGGGCAGTAGTAGGAGCGTACCAAAGCGTTTATAACATGCTAGGGGCTTTAATCTTGTTACTAGGCTGTTTCGCTATCAAGAAAGAGGTACCTACTTGAAAAAATCATGTGGGACTATAATGCAACAACGTCTAGCCCCTAGCTACAATCGCAACACCCGCAACACCCGGAAGGGTTGCAATTGCTTGTGATTCATACAAACCCAATCCAATACCGAATTGTATTCATAATACAAAATACCACCCCAAAGATAGAGCATACCCCCTGCAGGTAGCGTTTGACTGCTAAAGCGCGTCTCAGGAAGCATTACATTATTAGGGGTAATGGCCAACGGAAGCAATTCCTTATACACCGGTAAGTCATCCTCCCGTCTATGGACACTAATCCAAAAACACACCTTGGCTTTTTCGGCGCCACCAGGCCAAGTAATGGCTTGTTTTGGGTGAAAGCCATCCAACGTAAAGTGCAACCTTTGTGCATCTAAGACTACATCACGTATAGAGATCCTACAGGTTTCCTCATAAGGGCTATGGAGGTTATACTCAAAACCATCTAGCAATGCTGGCGTGCCATCCCATAGGTTTTTTTCTCCCAAGGGCGCCGGATTATCGGTACGCGCTGCCAATTGCAACTGCGTCCGTAACCGACAAAAAGAGTGAGAATCGCCAAAACCACGAGTAAATGGCTGTATGCCCACGCGTATTTTTTTGGCTAGGGTAGAGGCCCTTCCAAAATCTGACGAGGCCTGTTGGGTTCGTTTGGTTTGTTTTACTTGATGCTTTTCCGGTTTGCGCTGTACAATGGTCCTTCCATTCACAGTACGAAAAACTAAATCGCCTAAACTCCCGGTAATCCGATGATCCTTTCCTAAAAATGCCATAGTTTGGTTTTTTCTTTATACAATTCTAAAGTATGGGTACTACACCTGCAAGCCATGTCCAATAGAAGGGCACAAAACAATGCACTTACATTGGAGTTATATTGGACTCACAATGCACGTATCAACAAGCATGCAGGTGTTAGGAAAGTATGAAAAGTGCTGTAAAACACAGTGTTAAGTGATAAAAGTAACTATTTTGGTGGAAAAAACCAAATAGGTGCATTAAAAGGGTATACATCTGTCAAAAAAATAAATAGTAAACAAATAGTGAGTACTTACTAAAAAATGTTAAAGCATAAAAACAGCAGCAGAAAACAGGAAATGGTTTCGGGGGAACCATCGTAGGATTCGTTTAAAAACTTTTTCCGTACAAGAATTCAGTATACGTCAAATTTTAAAAACGATACAGAATTTTTTTAGTAGTTTGGTTCGCTGAATAGACAGCCTAATAATATTGTGTCCATACTCAGGACATTGTATAATGACCTATTCTCACTAAAAAATATCAATAAACATCGGTCGTAAAATGGCTGTGACACGAGTTTATTAAGTTGATTCAGGTAATCAATTTAATAAATCTGCGAGATGATGCGGTTGGAAAATTATAGACCTAAAGGAACTATAACAGGATTGTATCAAATAGCACTCAACCGTGCTATTCGCTATGTTACTCGAATAAGCATATTTGTATTATAAAGTTTTCTTACCAAAGGTTTTTTTTAAATGTGAATGAAATCGACGTAAGAGATTCACGAATTTATATTTATGAATAGGAGGGGGGTGAGTAAACACTCTTTACAGCGGTGGCTGACGTAGGGTGGAGGTAACGGGTGTGGAGTAGAATTACATTGGTAGTACTATAGAATTTATTCACTATATTACACCAATAGTATGATGATTTAATTTGATGATTATGGCAACAATTAGAAAAACAGTAACCTTTACAGAACAACAAGATAAATGGATTAAAGCTCAAATAGAAGCAGGAGAATTTACCAATGATAGTGAGTATTTGAGAAATCTCGTAAGACAAGATCAAGCTAAGAACAATGACTTTATATCTTTAAAAATGAAATTGCAAGAAGGTGTAAATAGTGGAATTAGCGACAAAACACTACCTGAAATTATGAAAGATGTGGAAGCCCGAATGAAGCAGGATGGCAACTTATAAACTTTCCGGTAAAGCTGAGTTTGATCTAACAGTAATGTATGAATACGGCATATTAAAATAGTGGCTGATCGACTAACACCGGTTCAGGCAACACGGCATTCATGTTCGGTCGTACCGACCACACGAATGCTTAGTTATTGTGCCCAGTTATTTTAAACGATAGATTGTCTTATTTTTTTCTCCTATTTTTTCAAATAAATCCAATTCAGCTCCTTTTTTTAAATCTCTACTTGCAGTTGCTGAAGAAATATCTTTAAAAATATCCATATAGTCTTTTCTTGTAAATTCAGTTTTATTTAATGAAATATAATATTCTAATCTATCTTTTTCATTTAACGTTCGATTATTGAAATCTAATAGTTCACTTATTGAAATATCAATAACGTTTAGCATATATTCAATAAACTTTGTTGACTTTCCAGCTTTATCACTTTCTGCTAAAGACTTGTAATATTTTTCCTGGTCTTTACTAATTAGAGTTTCAAAAGGCAAAAACTCAAAGATTGGATATTTTTCCATTAAAATTAAAGTTTGCCATAATCTTCCCATTCTACCATTTCCATCCAAAAATGGATGTATAAATTCCATTTC
>Ga0209344_10002146_pt1 | contig 22910 bp, 24 predicted proteins | sample Cruoilmetagenom6_FD_187293 | JGI IMG/M metagenome (GOLD analysis project Ga0209344, IMG submission 187293) | Oil polluted marine microbial communities from Coal Oil Point, Santa Barbara, California, USA - Santa Barbara Oil Seep Sample 6 (SPAdes)... | ecosystem: Environmental > Aquatic > Marine... | reverse complement strand
GCCATCGCGCCGCTTTCCAGCACCACGCCACGGGTAAAGCTGATGTGGTCGATGAACGCCGGCCACATATCGACGCCAAACGCCAACACCGAAGTTGCGATCATCAAGGCCACCGTTACGGCTGCGGATGCAAACACCTTCCAGCGCCCCGTCGCGATCAACACCAACGGTATCAACAACCCAAACTGAGGCTTATAAGACAACAGGCCAAACGCAACGCCTGACAAAACAGGCCTGCGGTCCAACCAAATCAGCCCTGCGCCCATCAGCCCCGCGCTGAAAAAAGCATTTTGGCCGTGCCCGATGTTGAGCGCCACGGCGGGAAACGCCAGCGCCAAGAGCCGCGCCAGCTTATGGTCCACAATGGTCCGGATGGCGAGTAGATACATCGGCAGCGTCAACGCCAACCACACAAACAACGCCCACCCATAAGGCAAAACCGCAAGGGCGGTCGCGATGAGCAAGTACGTCGGCGGATACAGCCACGGATAATGCCAGTCAAAGGTTGAGATTTGTGGCGTGGCGAACGCTGCATATTGGGCGTCGCGCTGGGCGGCGAAGTCATAGACGGCCAAATGATCGCCCGCCAACGCCTGCAACCCCGACGACCAAGTGTTGGCGAAATCGGTGCCCAAGGGCCGACCCAAAACATCCAGATAGCCCGCAGCCGTAGCAATCAAGGCGACGAAAGCCGCCGCCCAGAAGACAATAAAAATCCAGCTGTAAACGCGCAAGCGCTCCTCGGTTAGCCAGTCGCCACTGCTGAGGAGCTTGCCCATTCCTACCCCACGATAAAGGCGAAGAGATCGGGCCACTGGGGTGGTAAAACGTCCATACGCGGCAACACCAGCACCGCCCCCATGGCGATGGCGATACCGTAAGGCACCGCTTTGCCGGGCTCAAACAGCCCCTTGGCGCTATTCACCAGCCAATCGGGCCACAGTCCCAGGCCTTTGCGCAGCAAAATCACAAAGATGGACAATACCCCGCCAACCAAAATCACCGCACCGATCAACCACGTCACCTCAGGCCAGCCAACCCATAAAGCGCACGCCGCCAACAGTTTAGCGTCGCCACCGCCAAAAAGACCGAAGGCAAATAAGACGATTCCCGCCACCAGTACCGCAACACCGCACGCCAGGTGCCACGCCATACTTTCCAAAGGCATCCCAGCAACAATCGCGGTGGGAAAAAACGCCGCCAGCAAAGCCAGCGACACCCAGTTGGGAATGCGCAACGCACGTGCATCGGACCAAGCGCCGTAAAGCACCAAAGCGATGTAAATCAACATCAATGCCGAATGTAATACCGTCATCTCGACAACCCCACGGCGTTTTTAATAAAATCAATACAATCAATGCATTGAGTAATGATCTAGTAGATAAGTATCACGCCGTTTGTGCTGGCCCAAAAGAAAAAACCGCCCTCAACCGATTGGCTGAAGGCGGTTCTCAACTTAAGTCCTGCGGGCGAAATTATTCCGCCGCTGCCGGGGTCAAGCCATCGCTGATTGCAGTGAACTTCGTATCAAGGGACGAGCCCAAGACAGTCAGCGCACCGATAATGACCACTGCGATCAGTGCGGCGATCAAGCCATATTCGATGGCGGTCGCGCCAGTTTCATCACGCGTAAAACGGGTCATAAGCTTAGAAAACTTAGCCATTGTCACAACTCCTACGTCTTGCTCAAGGCCAAAAAAAAAGACCGGACACTCCAATCCAAGTGATCTAAGATTGGCCCAACAAAACTTGGAAGTCAAGCTTCCGTATCCAATTCCCCTTTTAAACCAAGCCGTTAATATTAGATTAGCAAAGGCCCGGCCCCCATACATTCGTATGCATGTGACATTTCCCTGCAAAGCCGCAATAAAAAGAAGGTTTTTCAGGAAAATGGGGATTGGATTGTTTTGTTCGTCTCACCTCTATCGCTTGAATTGGCAAGATGGAGACTAGGGTTTTTTCGCCCCCCTACGTATGACGGGCGTCACACACCTACATATAATATTATAGACGGTTTGCGTTCATTGCCGTCAAGAGCACCCACGGCACCACACCGGGCTTAAACAAAGCACGCTGTTTTCGCGACCACAACGGTGGGGCGTGGTCGCCGACAATCAGGATATCCATACCCGTTTTGGCGCCTATCATGGCCAATTGTGCGACGGCGTCAAAAACATCAAACCACATGCCCGCCATGTCACACACTTCCGCATCACCATAAACACCGCCATTTGAGCACGATACACGACCACTGTGTTCGCCAGGGGTGATGGGAATGTGCGTATTCAACGTCAACCAGTACAAAAACAAGGGGGCCTGAGATTTCTGAATGATCGGGCCCAATTGGTCGGCGATGGCGGTGTCACAAGCGCCGGTGAAGACCGCCCCGCACTGCGCAAGCCCCTGCCCCGCAAAATCGCGGGCGAACAAACTTTGGTCGAACCCGATGTTGGGATACCAATCCGCGCGCTCAAACATGCGCTCGGAAAAACCATGTACAGCAAGCGTATGATAGCCTTGCGCCGCCATAATCGCTGGCAAACACGCCGATTGCGCAGCGCCCAAAACAGACTGGTAAGGGCTTCGGGTGGCACACAGCTCACGCATTTCCGCCGCCGTGGTTGAGCCAAAATAGACGGTTTCACCACGGCTGATATCATAACGCGCTAAAATGCCGGGCTGTGCGAATGGGCCGTCAATCACGCTTTGGTGCGCAGAATTCTCAAATACGCCCAAGCCTTCGACCATCACCACCATCACCGTGCGCGGTGCCTGGCCCTGGATGAGCTTTGCTTCAAAACCGGAAGCTTTGAGCGCCGAGCTGAACGGTTGGCCTGCGGCGAACGCAGCGCCGAAATGGTAATGCGGCATACTGTTAACGCTCACGTCCAAAGCAAGCATCGCAAACATCGCCAATACGGGCGCCGCCAAACGAGCGCGGCGCACAGAAGCGCGCTCACGGATCAGCAACGCCAACGCGGCGGCGGTGCTCATGCCAATGCCCAGCGCAATCACCGCGTAAAACAGTGAAGCAAACAACTTCACCTCAAAAGCAAATTGCAGCACCGAAAACATTTCCAAAAAGGACAGCCCGAACAGCAGTGCGATGGTGCTGGCCAAATCGTAAACCAACACGGTGGCATACAACACGCCCACAACCGCCGACGGAACGTGGCGCGCCAACAAAGCGACGACCAGATACGCTACGATGGCGCCAAAGCGTTGCGGGGTGCCAATGCCTGCCGCGATCGCCACCAAAAACACCGCATTGGGGATCAGCACCGCAGCGGTCACAAACAACACTGTCGGGTGCGCGCGCAAAGCCGCCATAAGCGCCGAAGGCGACCATGAGGTTAAGGTGTGGATGAAACGGTTTTGCATTCTTGGAGGTGCCTCAAGATTGGATGGCACGGCAATTTTTATAAATTGAGCAGCATTTGCAAGCGGCCGTGATCCTTGATGACCAAAGACTTATGCTTGCGCCCAACGATTCCTTCGCGCGCCAAATGGCCGATCGCCATCGCGACGTCTTCGCGCGACGTGCCGCTCCAACTCGCGATTTCTTCATGCTTGGGCAGAAAGTGGATCATCCACGTGCCGTCACCTTGAGTGTTGGGTTCGGACATACGCAAAAGCTCGTAATATACGCGTTGGTGCGGGCTCAAGGTGCTCAGCGAGGTCACACGGTTGTTCAAGGTGCGGATTAATCCAGCGAAACGCTTGAGCAGCATCATCGCGATACCGGGACAATCAACCAACAAACGGCGAAAATCTTTGCTGGGCAATGCGGCGAGAATCGAATCTTCAATCGCGCTGACGCGCGCCGAACGCCTTGAAGCATCAATCGCAGACATCTCGCCGAAACTGCTGCCCCCGCCAAGCTCAGCCAGAGCGATCTCTTGATCGTTGGCGAGAAAGTCCAAGACCTTCACACTGCCCTTAGCGATAAAAAATACATCCGTGGATTCGTCGTTGCGATCAACGATGATCTGATTGGGTTGATACCGCACCCATTTGCAGCGCTGTTCAAGTTCGCGCACGACGGCGGGCGGCGCTTCGACAAGAAGTTCGACGCCATCCAGTTTGCGGTCTTGTGGGTCAACAGTCAGGTCTTGTTCTTCGCTCATCAACCTAAGCTTTGTCCGACGCGGATACTATTCACCATCTTGGCAAGAAAATCCCGTCGTTTCAATGAGTTTGACGTTCTCTTACAGCTCATTCAATTTCTTCGGACGCCTCGCCTTCGACATCAGCGTGCGCCGCATGTTCGTTGGCGATGCGCCAGCGATTGGGCATCAATCGTTTCAACACCATCCGGCGACGCAACTCAGGGTCGGTAAACGTCAGCCCGACCACGAATTCATTGGGTTTCATCCATGCAAGCTCACCGTTCAAGGCCTTGTAATCAGTCAATCGCTCGAACACCAACTGCACGGTTTGATCCTTGACCAGAACGCCGAAGTCGCGCGGGTCTTTCATTTTGACCTTCGCCCCGCCCACCGAAACATCGGACACGGTGCAAGCATAAGCTTTGCCAAATTGGCTGATGCGCCCACCGTAAACGGTGGTCAAACGCACCGCTTGGCGGCGAGATGTCAATTCAGCCTGGTCTTGTTCAGGAGACGCGTTTTCACTCATCGGGACTGCCCTTCAAAACGGCGATAGAACGACAAATTCGTTTCCACATCGCTCACATCTAAATCCATGGCCGCCAAGGCTCGGGCTCGTTCCACATCGCCGTTGATGGCATAGAGCAACGCCAGGTTTTGACGAACATGGGTGTTTGTGCGGTTGATCCCAGCGGCGCGTTCCAGCGTCGTGATCGCAGTGGTCAGATGGCCGGATATAGCTTGAGACATCGCCATATTGTTCATCACAACGACGTTGTCGGGAGACAATTTCAACGCCGCCGCATACGTCGCAATGGCTTCATCATAACGGCCCAGCGCATCGTATGTGATGCCCTGGGCGGATAAAACGCGCCAGTCGCCCGGCATCAGCGCCTCAACTTTGCTCAGCATGGTCAAAGCCTCAGCTTTACGCCCCGCCGCCAGCAAGGCTTTTGCATATTCAAATTTCACCTGCGCATTGGCCAACAGTTGCGGAGCCTTGGCTTGCACATAATCAATGATTTCGCGCGACCGCCCGCTGTAGCGCATGTTGCGGACAAATGCGCTCAAGATGGCGGGATCATCGGGGCGTTGTTCGAACAATCGCCCGTATATGCCTGCGGCCACTTCGTAATTGTTTGACGTTTCGGCTTCGCGGCCGGCACCGTACAACGTCTTTTGCAGGTTATCCATCTGGGCCTGCTCTGATCGCGCACCTGCAGATCCGCCATCGACGCTTGCGCAGCCAACCACTGTCACCAGCAAGACACCGGCAATTGCGGTGCGCAGCCCGTACCCGACGCCACCGCGTTCATTCAGCTTAAGCATCGACAAAATAAGCCCCATCCAAACCCTGACAAACCAATCATCGTTCACTTTACAGCAATAGGCTTTCTTATACAGCACACATGCATACGAAGCGAAACGCTCACCCGATCATAGAAGCTGCAAGCCCCGCGTCGCGTGATGAGCATCACTGCATGGGCGTGAGCAAACTTAACCAATGTTCGCCCTAAGCATCTATAAAGTGAGCCTCATTTATTCTAAAATACGTTTCATCCATTAATTTTTCAGCAAACAGCATGGGGAACATCCCACATCATACCATCCGCCGACAAACCTCCCCGTGATGGGTATCACTGTGTACAGCGGTCTATAACGGCATAATACACCTGATAAGTTGTCCCGCTTTATTCCCTCACACAACGGGACACATCGCAAATCAGGCATGAAATCCAAAGGGTTATATTGTTCTTAATCTACGATACACATTTTGTTTCGAAGGCAAAATAAAAGGTGAGCGCGTTGACAATTTCGCAAAAAACTATTCGCCGTTTCATCCGTCAAGAGCGCGGTGCCATCGCCGTAATGTTTGCACTGATGTTGCCCGTGATTATGGGTTTTGTCGGACTGGCCGTTGAAGTCGGGATGTGGTATGCGGTGAAGCGCAACCTACAAAGTGCTGCCGACGCAGCGGCCATGAGCGCAGCGTACGAAATCAGTGCCAACAGCACTTCGGCTATCCGAGACGCCGCCGCTCTTACCGATGCAACTCGCAACGACTATGATGCATCCATAGGCAACATAATCATCAACTCTCCACCGTTGTCGGGCAGCTACACAGGCAATTCCAGCGCGGTTGAAGTTATTTTGAGCGAAGTGCACACAATGATGTTTGCCAGTCTCATCTCCAGCTCTGACGTGACCATCGCGGCGCGGGCGGTGGCACTGTCGAGTGGTGATGGCGATGCCTGTGTGCTTGCGCTCAACCCCTCAGCGCAAAAATCACTTGAATTCAGTGGCAATCAAAGCATTGACGCTACTGGCTGCATCATTGCGTCAAATTCTTCTCATGCCTCGTCCATAGAAATTACCGGCAGCGCGTCCGTGACGGCAGATTCCCTATCCACCGTCGGCAACTACACCACCCAAGGGGCGTCAACGCTGACAACCAGTTCAACGCCCAGCACCAGCGCAACAGCCATTACCGACCCCTACAGCAATTTAAGCATCCCAACGTATTCCGGTTGTGATCAAACGGAATATAAGATCAACCCCGGGAACAACGCCACCATTACGCCCTACTCCTCAACAACACCGTATGTGTTTTGCAAAGGCCTGGACATTAAAGGCACCTTAACACTAGAACCGGGCGTGTATGTCATCGACAGAGGCACCTTCAATTTGAATGCATCGGGTGTGCTGACGGGCACGGATGTCAGCTTTATCCTTACCAGTTCAACGGGGGGCGATTATGCCAAGTTCGATATGAACGGCGGGGCCTCCATAGACATCACCGCAGCAACCTCGGGCGACTACTCCGGTGTCTTGATGTATGCAGACCGAGATGGCCCAGATCAAGACAACAAGCTCAACGGCAATTCCAGCGCAACGTTCAACGGCGCCATGTACTTTCCGTCCAGCTCGCTCGAATTCGAAGGCAACAGTTCTTTGGGGGGCACCGCTTGCACCCAACTGATCGCCAACACCATCAAGCTGACCGGCTCAACGTCCATCACCACGTCTGGCTGTGAGGCGGCAGGTGCGACCCTGGCCTCAACCAACGGCACAAGCCTGGTGGAGTAACTAAAATTATGGCATCCAGCTCACAAAAAAACCAACGTTTGTTCCCCTCTATTTTCCGATTTAGGGGCTTTCCCGGTGCTCAGGACGGTGCGGTTATGGTTGAGTTTGCGCTGATCATTCCGGTCATGTCGATCATCTTGCTGGGCTTATCGGATTATGCCATCGCGGCCTTTCACACCATCGAATTGGAAAGTGCCGCACGGTCCGGTGCACAATATGCAATGCTCGATTCCAGTGATACTGCCGTGATCATCACGACCGTTGAAAACTCAACCTTTTTGGACGCCACAAACCTTACAGTGACGACCACGGAATTTTGTGAATGTGCCGACGGCACGACAGTCGCTTGCGGTGGAGCGTGCGCCAGTGGCAACGTGCGGGGCTATATGCAAATTTCAGCTGTATACATTCACACGCCTATTTTTCTTCCGAGCACAATGACATTAACGGGCGAAAGCATATTTCGCACAAATTAAGGCAGCTCAAGGACCGAATGAACCATGACCGCACATTGGCTTTTCAAGGGATTATCCAAAGCACGTGCCGCACGCCACGACACCCGCGGGTCGTTAGCTGTTGAGTTCGCCATCGCAGCGCCGCTTTTTCTTATTTTTGTAATGGGAATCATTGATTTTGGCCGTCTCTACTGGATCAAAAGCACCATGCAATTCAGCGTCGAGCAGGCTGCGCGTTACGCAATGGTTAACCCCACCGCGTCAACGACGACTTTAGAGGATTACGCCACAGCAGAAAGTACGATAAGTGGAATCACCTATGCGGCGACGTCCACCACCTCTAGCGGCATCAACTTTCGCACCATCACGGCGTCTTATACGTTTTCTTTTTTAATCCCCATCCTGCCGCTCGACGACATCGCCCTAGCTGCCAAATCATCAACACCGGTCAGCACCATATAACTCTATTTGGGCCACATCTCGCCTACACACTCCTCGCTCAATTGTGAACGCACCCGACACGGGCCGCGCTTGCACTTCGGGCGCACGGGCCTTAGGTTATGCGCTTGACTGAAATTGCGACGGAAAGCTCAACAGCGCATGAACAAAGACCTGATCAACAAATACGACCTGCGCGTTCCGCGCTACACCAGCTACCCCACCGCGCCGCATTTCAGCGACAGCGTGGGTGGCGACGTGTACAAAACTTGGCTTTCCGAATTGTCGCCCGACACCGAGCTATCGCTCTATTTCCACATCCCGTTTTGCGACGAAATGTGCTGGTTTTGCGGCTGTTACACCAAAATCGTCAAACGCTACGACCCGGTGAAGGAATACCTGGGCGCGCTGCTGGCCGAGATCGACTTGGTCGCCGACGCCCTGCCTGCGCGTTTCACCGCCAAGCACTTGCACTGGGGTGGCGGCTCGCCGACCATGCTCAAGGGCGAAGACTGGCTGGCGATTATGGACAAGCTGCGCGAGCGTTTCGACGTTGCAGACGATGCCGAAATCGCCGTTGAACTGGACCCCCGCACAGCCACCGAAAGCTATGTCGAAGACCTACAAAAGGCCGGGGTCAACCGCGCCTCCATCGGCGTGCAGTCCTATGAGCCCAAAGTCCAAGAAGCCATCAACCGCATCCAGCCTTACGAAACCACCAAGCAGGTGATCGAATGGCTGCGCGCGCACGACATCACCCGCATCAACATGGATTTGATGTACGGCCTGCCGTTCCAAGACACCGACGAGATCGAACGCATGGTCGATATGACGGTCGAGCTACAGCCCAACCGCATCGCCCTGTTCGGGTACGCCCACGTGCCGTGGATGAAGTCGCACCAAAAACTGATTAAAGAAGAAACCCTGCCCGATGCGGCGGAACGCTGGAAGCAGTTCACACTGGCGGTCGAACGCTTGAAAGAGCGCGGCTACGTGCAAATCGGCTTCGATCATTTCGCCCACCCCGACGATCCCATGGCCAACGCGGTGGAAACCGGTGAGCTGCACCGCAACTTTCAGGGCTACACCACCGACACCGCGCCCGCGATGTTGGCGTTTGGCGCGTCGGCCATCGGCTATCTGCCGCAAGGCTACGTACAAAACGAACTGCCGTTGAAAGCTTATCGTCAAGCCATCTATTCCGGCGTTTTGCCTGCCGCCAAAGGCATCGCCCTCGGCACCGACGACAAGCTGCGCCGTGACATCATCGAGCGCATCATGTGCGATCTGACCGTCGATCTGTCTGAGGCCTGCACTGCGCACGGCATCGACCTCGCCACGTTGGATAAGGATGTCGAGAAGTTGGTGCCATTGAGCGAAGACGGCATCTGCACCGTTGACGGAACCCGCATCACCGTCAGCGAAGACGGTCGCCCGTTCATCCGCCTGGTCGCCAGCGTCTTCGATGCCTATCTGGACTCCGGCCAAGGCCGTCATTCAAAGGCGGTCTAAGCCAAAGCTCTTTGATTCCCCGCTGGCTTCTGAGCACAAGTCGGAAAAAGATGCCCATGGGTTGTGATGGGGCAGGTATTTTTTGCCTTCTGATGGTGAGATTTCGGAAAGCGGTGCATGCAAACGCCAGGATTCCAGGACTGATGGGCACACATCAGATACACACATAAGTGGCATAAGCTCTGCATAAGAACGCCTCAAAAGGCCCCCCGCCTTTAAATTGAGGACAGAAAATGGACATCGCCGCCTATGCCAATACTGTGCGCACTGAATACCAAGGCATTCTTCAAGGACTGAAAAATGGCTCAGTAAGCAGCAAAGACGCCCTGGACTATCATTATGCGGAACATCAAAAGACGCGTGGATTGTCGGCTGCCGGTGTCGCCATGAGCGCTGCTGTGCACTGTCGAGTATGCACGGATGTTCCCACTGACCTGATCGAAAACATGCAACGTGTATTGGCCAAGAGCGATCATCGCGTTGCGGCACAGACGTATCAAAACGCTGGCGGTGACTCGAGGGCCGGTTCAGCCAAAGCATCGACTGACGAACCGCAAAGCAATCACATCGCCAACGGTTACTTGGATCAATTCCGCAAAGAATACCGGGCTGAATCCGATAATTTTCTGGGCGAATATGCCAACAAGCATAAGACTGAATGGACATCGGCAGCACAGGAACTCGGCTACAACATCGAAGGTCTGAATTACCTAATGCAATTCTATGAGACCCCGTCCTCGGTAGGTCATGACGTCAGCACCGGCGCGGCAAAGTCAAAGGCCGAGGATATATTTCGCCACATAGCCAGCTCAAGCGATATTGCCGCATTCGAAAGCGCCATGGCCCCGCAGCAAGAAGCCTTGGATGCAAAAGTGCCCGATTATGTTACCAGCCTCATGAGCGACACGAGCGGTGCTCTGGATCGATTTGCCCCCTATGTAAAAGACATGGAGGCCGCCGGCATTACGCCCGACGATCTTTCTCGCACGTTGCTCTCACGAAATTTAGAGGGTGAATATTTCGCTGCAGGAAATACAGAACGTGGCGCGAAGGTTGCCCGTTTCGTAAACGAAAATGCCGGGGTGCGCGCCCTGTTCGATGTGCATGCAGACCGCATGATAAATGATTTCGCCAAAGCGCAAGTGGCTTAGGTCCAAGCGGCCTAAGGCCTAAGAGCTGTAATACACGAACGAATCTTTGGCTTTTTCTTTCTTCTTGGTGGCCTTGGCCTCCAGGGCGTTTTCGGCCGTGGTTTTCAGGCTGTCCAAGTTCTCACCGTCGTCGGGATAGGTGGACGCGCCGATGTTGGTGCCGATTTTCAGGGTGTAACCGTTGACGTTATAAGGCTTGTCGGCGATCACCCCGTTCAGCGTTCCACTGATGGTATCGACCACCGAAGACGACGCGACCTTGACCAGCACCACGCCGAAGGTATCGTCGCTGAGGCGCGCCACCACGTCCGTCGTGCGAACTTTGCCGGCAATGCGTTCACCCACTTGCTTGAGCAATTCGTCGCTGACGTCGTCGCCGTAATCTTCAAACACCGGTTCCATCCCGGTGAGGCCGACCATCAGCAGACCAAGTTTTTCCTTGCCCCGTTTGGCGACGGCCAAAGCATGGCGCAGATGCTCGTCAAACAGCGGCACGGTACCCAGCCCGGTGACGTGTTCGCGCACCGTACGGGCTTCCAATTCGATTTCGCGGTATTTCCAATACAGCGCATAAGCGATGCTTTTCGCGATGTCGAAACTGGTCATGTGGGTTTTGACGAGGAAATCTTTGCCGCCGAAATTGAGCGCGCGCAACGCCGCAGCTTTGCTGGGTTTGTCGCCGAGAAACACCAGCGCCGTAAAGATGCTTTTTAAGCGCGCCAGCTCTTCGTTCTGAAAACCGTAGCGGTCCGCCAGAGCGTAATCCAAAAAACACACATCAAACGTCTGCTCTTCAAGCTTTATGAGCGCCTCGTCAATCGACGAGGCGAGATGCACGCCACTGCGTTGCCCGCTGCCTTTGAAGATCATCTGCCGCGTCAGCTCAGCACAATCTTGGTCGTCAACAACAACCAAAAACCTCAAGCCATCCCTTGCGGTATCGGTTTTTGCAACACTGGCCGACGGGGGTTTGGTCGTGCCCATGACACGTCCCCTCATTCTACATTCGATTAATTACCCTACCTCATAGTATGGGCGCGCCGATATGTCCTTTCAATGTCAAAGGCCAATACGTCCGATATGGCTTTTTATTGAACTTGGGAGAACGTTTCAATCCATCACAGAGGCGTCAAGGTGATCGATATAAGCCGCCAGCTCTTTGCGCCACAGATCGAGCGATGCGTGGACATTGGCCCACGTCACACCGCCAGTGACGTATATGCGCCATGCCAAGCGGGGCACGTCTTCTTTAATAAATGCACGCGTATGGCCGAATTCTCGGTTCCAGTCGGCATAGACCTTGTCTTTGATGGGAAATCCCGGTTTCACATAGGCGCGAAATTCGAATCCGTCGCAGCGTTTTTTCATGAACACGACGTCCTCAGAAGAGCATCCGATCAAGCGCATGGCGAACCCCTTACGTTCGGGAGAACCAGAATCATTGGCGCCGCTGACCAACAACTGGGGACGGTCTTCTTCATCTTCGTGGGCGAAAACTTTATACCCCCAGCCTTCCAATTGCGATTTCAGCTCAGCTGGGGACAAATCGCCGATCATGTCCTCGGCCCACACCGGCTGAACCGAAACCAACAGCACAAAAACGACAAGCCATAAGCGCATTACGCATCCAATCCCAATCTTTTGCGCAGTTCATTAGCAACCTCATAAGCGGCGTTGAGCGGCTCGTGGCTCCACGGCTCCAACGTCTGCGCGTCATCAAATGGTCGCGCGAACCCCTGGGCGAAGAGATCTTGATGCAGCTTGGCGTGCTTATGCGAGATCATCTTTTTGGGCGCAAAAATGTACACAGGGCGACCGGTGGCACACGCTTCGGAACACATCGATACGCTGTCGCCGGTCACAATAATGTGATCGGCCTGAGCCAAATACGCCATGTAAGGGTTATCGCCCTCATCGCCCCACTGAAACACATTGGCGGGCACATCACCCAAGGCATCGATCAGCGCCGCGGTGGCCTCAGGGGTAGAGCGGCGCGAGGTCGTGACCAGCAACGAACCACCCGCCTCCCCGACCAGCTTGGCCGCACGCGTGCCCAAATCACGGGCCATGTCAGCGGTGAATTTCTTGCGCTTGGTATCACCACCGACGATCAACGCCACACGTGGGCTGGGCAGGTGATCAAACTTGCCACCCCAGGTTTGTTGCGCCTCGGCCAGGCTTTCGGCGGTAACCCCGTGCGGCGCGCCGGTCATGGTGAAGCGATTTTCAGCCTCCCCCATGCCGTCATGGCGCGGCACCGCAATCAGCGAAAAGTCGTCTTCGCCGGTCGATCCGGGGTGCATAATCTGCACCAAGAAGGCTTTACCCTTGGACAGTTCCTTGATCCGTCGCGCCACCGGCGCGGTGCGACGACCAGCCGCGATCACGATATCGGGCCACGGCGACGCCAAATTGACGCGGCACGACTGGGTCAGCATGGAAAACGACGCCATCAGCATATAATTGGGCAGCGCCGCTGCGGCGGTGTAGTCGATCTTTTTGATTTCAAACGGTAAACCCAGCGCCCGGGCGACGCCCAGCACTTGAGACCTGTTTCCGGCGCGGTCATCGATCAACAACCAAACTTGTCGTTTGGTACGAGCATTTTCGCCTTGAAAGGCCATGTGGGTTCACTTCCCGCTTATTGTTGAGAGGCCAGCGCCTTTTGCCGAATAGCGTCGAGCGTGGTGCTGGTCGAGATGATATTGGGATCAACGCGCACGTCAAGCACCGCGACCTTTCCCGCCGCCAGCGCGCTTTCGACTGCAGGCTTAAATTGATCCGTGGACTCAATCGTATCGCCATACGCACCCGCCGCACGAGCCAGCGCCGCGTAATCGGGATTGGACAGATCGGTGGCGAACACGCGCTCAGGGTGGTTGCGTTCTTGGTGCATGCGAATGGTACCGTAGATGCCGTTATTGAACACCAATACCAGCAGGTTCTGGCCTTGCTGCACGGCTGTGCTGATTTCTTGACCGGTCATGCCGAAACCACCGTCGCCGACGAACACCACCACTTGACGGTTTGGATATGCGGTCTTCGCCGCCACCCCACCCGGAACGCCGTACCCCATAGCGCCGTTGGTCGGACCGATGAATTTGCGTGCGCCGCCAAAGGTCAAATAGCGCTGCGCCCAACCAGTGAAGTTGCCCGCATCGACCGATACGATGGCGTCGTCATCCAACAAGGCGTCAAGTTCCCCCATGGCATTGGCCAGATCCAGCGGGCCCGAGACCGCTTGCGGACGCCGCCATGCATTATAATCGGCGCGGGCCTGCGCGCGCCACCCGGCCCAATGGTCTGTTGCGGGGCTTAAATCCTTGGCCGCTTTGGCGAAACCTTCGGGCGAGCAAGCAACGCCGATGGCTGGCGTAAAAACTTTGCCCAATTCGGTTTCATCAACATGGACATGAACCAGTTTGTGCGCAGCGTCCTCAGGGCTCAACAGCGTATAGCCTTGGCTGGTCATCTCCCCCAACCGCGCGCCCACCACCAACAATAAGTCCGCGTCCTTGATGCGCGCGAGCAAGTTTGGGTTGGGTGCGATGCCCACCTCGCCGATAAAATTGGGATGGGTGTTGTCGATGATATCCAGACGGCGCATGGAACAGCACACAGGCAGATCCATGTTTTCGGAAAACTGCAAAACATCGGCCCGCGCTTGATCGGTCCAACGGCTGCCGCCGACCATCAACAACGGTCGTTTCGCTTGGCACAGGCGGTGATGGATGCGTTCCAAGTCACCTTCGCCCATGTGCGCCTCAGCCGCCGGGATCGGTGCCGGGACGCATGCCTCGACGCGTTCGCGCAACACGTCTTCGGGCATCACCAGAACCACCGGACCGGGACGGCCCGAGGTCGCAATATCGAACGCCCAGGCTACGTCGGCAGCAGCGTGTTCCGGGCTTTCGATCATCCGTACGGCTTTGGCCAGCGGCGCAAACATCTGTTCGAAATCGACCTCTTGAAAGGCCTCCCTGCCAATATCTTCGCGCCGGACATGGCCGATCATCAAGACCATCGGCGAACTGTCTTGAAACGCCGTGTGTACGCCGATGGACGCATTGCACGCCCCCGGACCGCGTGTGACCATGCACACCCCGACCCGCCCGGTCAGTTTGGCATAAGCTTCGGCCATATAAGATGCGCCGTTTTCATGGCGACAGGTGACCAGCCGGACCTTGTCTTTGACGTCGTATAGCGCGTCCAACAGCTCCAAATAGCTTTCGCCGGGCACGCAAAACGCCGCCTCGACACCATGATGGATAAGGGCGGACGCGATCAGTTGTCCGCCGGTGAGGGTTTGTGTGCGCTGCCCATGGGCAGCAGGGTCTTGGTGTGGCATCGAATCCTCTGTTCAACGTTTCGGCGATCAAAATGCCATGATCGGACCGCGCTGCAAAGCTGAGGTTGACCGCCACGGGAAATCGCGGGAAGTTAAAGGATGGCATACTGCCTTTTCCAGCTGTGGAGAATTCCCGTGGTGCACAATCCGTCAAACGATGATGTGGCTAAAAGCGCCCAGACTCAAGGCAATCGGATAAAAGACGAATTCGCCAAATACACCGTCGGTCAGGTGATCCATCACACCTTGTTCGATTACCGCGGCGTGATCGTTGACGTCGATCCGCAGTTTCGCATTGGCGCTCAAATGAAGGCCCAAGAGAAACGCCCGAAGTTCCGGTCAGACGACACCCGGCCTTGGTACCATGTCCTGGTCGATGGCACCGCCAATCGCGCTTACGTATCCGAACAGAACTTGGAGCCCGACTTTGAAGGCGGCCCCGTCGACCACCCCGACGTGATCGATTATTTCGACGATTTGAGCGAAGGCGTATACGTCAGCCATCCGCATAAGGTTCACTAACCCAGCTTTATCACGTATTTCTCATGGGGCCCCTCTTTACAAGTTCCACCGCCCCGGCCATAAACGCTGAAATTGTTTCACTCAAAGCCTGGAGACGTATCCGTGAGCGTCAAGCGCAACCCCGCTGGTCTGGAAGCGGCCAAAATCCTTCTCGACATCGAAGCCGTGAATTTCCGCCCCGAAGAGCCTTATATCTTGACGGCTGGCTGGGCGAGCCCTGTTTACATCGATTGCCGCAAGCTGATCTCGTTTCCCACCGAACGCACGCGCATGATGGAAATGGCTGTGGAAACCTTGGGCCGGGATTCGGATTTAGCAAGCGTCGATGCCGTGGCCGGTGGCGAAACGGCGGGCATTCCCTATTCGGCTTGGATCGCGCATCTGACGGGCAAACCGATGCTGTATGTGCGCAAAAAGCCCAAGGGTTTTGGCCGCAACGCGCAAATCGAAGGTCACATGCCCGAAGGCAGCCGCGTTTTGCTGGTCGAAGACTTGGCCACCGATGGCGGTTCCAAGATCAACTTCGTCAACGCCCTGCGCAACGCCGGGGCATCGGTTTCGGACGCATTCGTGGTGTTTTTCTACGGCGCGTTCCCCGGCGCACTGGACACACTGGCGAAAGAAGGCGTCACCATGCACTATCTCGCCACCTGGCAAGACGTGCTGGAAGTGGCCGAAGAACGCCAAGCCTTTTCACCTGCCGCCATTCAAGGGGTGAAAGATTTTCTTGCCGATCCGGCCGGCTGGTCGGTGGCGCATGGCGGCAAAGGGGCTGAATAAAGAGCCTGAACAAGGCTCATTAAACTGAATACGCTAAAAAAATTTTGGGCTGCTCAGATTTTTTATCATCCGTAAAACGCCCAAATATGTGTATCCAAGCCTTTGTTTTAACTCACGATTGCAAGAGCTAACCTCATTGATACCGAGGCGTGCATTTTCGTTTTTTACGTCTGAGTGGCCAGTTGAGTTCTTCTATGTTCTTGACTTATGGGCAAAAACCATTACATATCACCCATACGTGTTGCATATGACTTGTGTTACTTAAATAACCGGTACGCCGATTAGCTTAGTTATCCCCTGACAGTGTGAGCGTTAAACAAACACGACACCGCATGATGTGGTGCGTGCAATCTATATCCCTGTTAGAGGAAATTACTATGACTGTTGGTACCGTAAAGTTTTTCAACACCGCAAAAGGTTTTGGTTTCATCGAGCCGGAAGACGGCTCCAAGGACGCTTTTGTTCACATCTCCGCCGTTGAACGCGCTGGTCTGAGCACCTTGAACGAAGGTCAGAAGGTCAACTACGAACTTCAGCCTGGCCGCGACGGCAAGTCTTCCGCCGAAAACCTGTCCGTCGTCGATTAATCCATCGACCGACTGACTGTACGACTTGAGAAAGGCCCGCTTTCGCGGGCCTTTCTTTCTTCCCTCTTCCTTCCCTCTTCGTTTCAAAGGAATACCAATGGCGAGAAAGCCCAACTACGACTTTGAACGCAGAGAACGCGAGCGCCAACAAGCCGAAAAAAAGGCCCTGCGCGCCGCTGCGAAGAAAGAAGCCAAACAAGAAAAATCCGAACAAACGGAACATGTCGATGGCGATAACGAAACCCCATCCTCATCTGACAATTAAAGACACGCCGGTATAAACACGCTGGTGTAAACATATCGAATTGCCCTGCTCAGGCCATATTGAGCCCCAAATACAAGCCTATGCGGCCCCTGCCCTACGAGCACCGCGCCGCAGCTTTATTTGAGAACAATGCCTAAAAGTCAGGTATACGCCTTGTCTTTCAGGAAAGATTACCCATATACACCCTAACCGAGTGATGGCGCGTAGACGTCATCGTCTGAAGACTAAGCCTATTGCCGCTCCCTGGTGGAGAGCATCTGGCTTCTCGGAACTTTTACAATCATCGCCATCGCTGCGCTGGTCTTGCCAGAGCAAAAAGAGCAAAGCCCGCCGATGGCGCTTAGAGAATCTAGAAAGAATACATCATGAGTACAGAACAGAACTTCCTCGTCCGCTACGCCCTGCATAACTTCGTGACCTGCGCCTTCAAGCGCGGCAAGCACGTGTTCACCATTAAATGCAAGGAAAGCCAGGACATGGTCCGTCACGCAAGCTATCTGATCAAAGAGAGCTTCGGCGAAAACGTTGAAATCAAAATCGTTTAAGCGGGCTTAGGCGCCTAACCGCCGCGCGGCAAAATCACCCGCACTTCTAAGCCACCCTCATCCAGATTGATCAAATCGACACGCCCGCCATGGGCTTGCACGATGGACTTGACCGCGGTGAGGCCAAGGCCGGTGCCGCCGGTTTCGCGTGACCGCGACCCTTCGACCCGCACAAATGGATCGAACACCCGCTCCGCCATGTTTTCGGGGATGCCGGGGCCGTCATCGGTGACCGTCAGGCGCACCTCACTCACACCTTCGCTGACGCTTTCACCGAGCGCAACCCGCGCCCGTTCGCCGTACCGCACGGCGTTGCCGATCAGGTTTGAAACCATCCGCTTTAAGCTCACTTCGCGGCCCGTAAACGCCAACGTTTGCAGCCCCGAATATGTGACATCATCACCCGCTTGCTGGGCGTCGACACACAATTCGCTGACCAATGCGGCAAAATCCAACGCCTTGCTCGGTTCACCGGTGACATCGTCACGCGCGAACAACAAAGTCGCCGATATCATCGCTTCCATTTCTTCAAGATCACTGAGCATCTTTCGGCGTTGTTCGTCGTCGTCGATAAACTCGGCCCGCAGCCTCAACCGCGTGATGGGAGTGCGCAAATCATGGCTGATCGCCGCCAGCATGTGGGTTCTGTCTTTGACGAAGGCTTGTAAGCGGCGCTGCATGCGGTTGAACGCGGTGGCGGCACGGCGCACCTCACGTGGGCCGTCTTCTACCATCGGCGGCGCATTGACATCCAGTCCTAATCGTCCCGCCGCCAAAGCGAAACGGTTCAATGGATTGGTCGAGCGGCGCACCGCCCACACCGAAATGGCGATGACAAGCAACAACGACAGCGCGCTGGGCAAGAAAAAGCGGGTGTGCCACAACGGCCGCACCGGGGCCGGCGGGGTGAGAAACGTCAGCCATGAGCCATCGTTTAATCGATAACTGATCAACAGCACCGCACGATCCAAGTCGCGTTCCAACAATGCCCCCGGAACCATGGGAGCACCATGATTTTTCATCATACGGTTCATGGCCTGAGCATGGCCCTGCATTTCCAGACGCTTACGCCATTCCAACATGCGCGTGTGCGGCACCGCACGCGTAGCGTTGCGGTAACTGGTCATTTCGATGCGCAAGCTGTCTTGCGCGATGTCGCCGAGAAACTCTTCCAACGCGCGCTTAACTTGGCGGCCTTGCCACTCCAAATCCATCGGCGCAAGCGAGGTTTCACGGGTCCAAGCGGCTCGAAAACCGGGGGTTTCAAAGGATCGCGCCAGGGTCGCGCGGTCGATGGGCTGGGCCAATTCGACCTTGGCGATGATGTCGGATATACGTTCCGCACCATGCCAACCGCCAATGGTCGATAGCAGCGCGCGGCGTTCCATAAACTGATAGGCGAACGAAATCATCATCGTCAGCACGATGCCCATCAACAACACCGACAAGGTACGCCCCATGATGGTTTGCGGCCAAAGTTTCATGGCGACACCTCTGGCAGCGATGTCGTCACGGGTGGCGTGAACATATACCCGCCACCGCGCACCGTTTTGATGAAGGAGGGTTTTTTCGGGTCGGGCTCGATTTTTTTGCGCAATCGGCTGACCTGCACATCGACGGCGCGGTCAAACGGTTGCGCATCGCGACCACGCGCCAAATCCAGCAATTGATCACGGTTGAGCACGCGCCCGGGATGAGTGACGAAGGCGCACAAAAATTCGAATTCACCGCCGCTGATGGTGACATTGTCGCCATCGGGATTGCGCAAAACCTGCGAGCTGAGATTGAGAACCCAGCCCGCGAAACAGCAAACGCTGTCCGCACTGTCCGCATTGACATGGGGCGTGGGCAGGGTCTCAAACCGCCGCAGCACCGCTTTGATGCGCGCCAACAGCTCGCGCGGGTTGAACGGTTTGGCTAAATAGTCGTCTGCGCCCATTTCCAGGCCGACGATGCGGTCCGTTTCTTCGCCCATCGCGGTGAGCATGATGATCGGGACCGCGCCACCTTTTGCTGCGCCGCCCGCGCGTAGGTTTCGCGTCAAGGTCAAGCCATCGTCGCCCGGCAACATCAAATCCAAAACGATCAAATCGATGGCGCCGCTTTCCAGCGCCACGCTCATTTCGCGACCATCGGCAGCGGTGCTCACGCGCAGACCGTGCTTAACCAAAAATCGGTTGAGCAAGTCGCGAATTTCGCGATCGTCATCAACGATCAGTATGTGCGGCGTTCGTTCCATGATCTCAATATAGCGCTTTTGCTCGCCCCCCGTGATGGGAACTTAGTAACCAATTGTTACGTGGGCGGCCTCAGCAACACGAGGTTACAAAATCCTCCTTTTCAGACAAACGCCAGCAACGCGACTGGCGCAAAATCTATGGTGTTAGGGATGATCCTCATCCCCTTCCCTGTTCAATACTTTTGGCTGGAGACACGCTATGAAAACCTCAACTCTGATCGTCACCACGGTTATCGCCATCGCCGGCTTGACTGCATTGGGCATCGGCAGTTCATTTGCAGTTGGTCCCGGCGGGCCCGGATATGGCATGCACCAAGGCTACGGTGTGCATCAAGGCTACGGCATGATGCGCCAGGGCTACGGCCCAGGAATGATGCAGGGCAACATGAACCGCGGCAATTGCCAATACGGTCAAACGGCAACCTTGGCAACACCCCTGACGGTCGATGATGTCCGCGCAAACTTCGAGCAGCACCTTCAATGGCGCGGCAATGAGCGCCTCAAAGTTGGCGCGGTGACCGAACAAGACGACAAAACCATCGTCGCCGAAATCGTCACAGTCGATGACTCACTGGTGCGTAAAATTCAAATCGATAAAGCCACCGGTCGCCACACGCCCGTGCAGTAAACGAACCGTAAGAACACAACAACACACCCTTTCGGTGCCGAAATCGCCACCGGCCTCAGTCCATCAGCCCCGTCCCTTCCCCCATGCGGGTGGGGGCGGGTCTTGTTATTGAGTATATAATGATATTATTCGCACAATATGACGCGTGCCCTCCTTATTGGTATGGTGCTTTGCCTTAAAAGTAAGTAAAAAAGACTATTCTAAGTGATCGCACATTTCTGGGGATAAGCTTGATACTGAAACATCTACAATTTGCGCATTCGACGATAGCTACTGCGGCAACGGTGATCGTGCTTTGCGCCCACACGACGCAGGCTGCCCAAGATAACTGGCGCGGCGAGCCCGTTTCGCCGTTGTCTTCCGATATGCACGACATCGATCCGCGCAAGGTTCGCCTTGGCGAAGAAATGTTTCATGATCCACGCTTGTCCGCCGATGACACGATCAGCTGCGCCAGCTGTCACGATCTGAGCAGTGGTGGCGCCGATGGTTTGCAGAATCCGGTCGGCATCGGGGGTGCCGAAGGTGCCATCAACACGCCGACGGTGTTCAACAGCGCCTACAACTTCACACAGTTCTGGGATGGCCGCGCTGAAAACCTTGAAGAACAGGCCTCAGGCCCCGTCCACAATCCAGCTGAAATGGGCTCGAACTGGAATCAAGTGGTCGCCAAGTTAAAACGCAACGCACAGACCGTGTCTGCATTCAAAGCCATCTATAGCGACGGCATCACCGGCGACAACATCGTTGACGCCATCGCCACCTTCGAGCGCACCCTCGTGACCATCAACGCCCCGTTCGACCAATACCTCAAAGGCGATACATCCGCCATCAGCGAACAAGCCGCGCGTGGTTATGAATTGTTCCTGTCATACGGCTGCGCAGCCTGTCACCAAGGCGTCAACGTCGGCGGAAACATGTACCAGACGATGGGCGCAATGGGCGATTACTTCGGTGATCGCGGTGATGAAAGAAAAAGCGACATGGGCCGTTACCAAGTCACAGGGCGTGAAGAAGACCGTCATGTCTTTAAGGTGCCGAGCTTGCGAGTGGTCGCGCTGACCGCACCGTATTTTCACGATGGCAGCGCCAAAACCCTTGAAGATGCGGTGCATTATATGGCGAAGTACCAATTGGGGCGCGAGGACATGCCCGAAGCGGATCTTGATGCTATTGTTGCGTTTCTCAAAAGTCTTGCCGGTGAATACAAGAGGTTCGATCCACAATGACGCGCGCGTCCCGCCCCCTTCCGTTTTTATTGTTGGCCGCCACGGCGGTGCTGGTGGTTGTGTTTTCCTTTCAGACCCGCCTGATGGACTTGGACCGCCACCGAGGCGCCGCTCAGGATCTGTTGCACCTCAAACAATTGGACACGCGGCTTAACGAAGAGACACTCAAGGCCGTGTCTTTACAGTTGATGCACTACGACAGCATCGTCAGCACCGTCTCGCGTATGAAAAAGCTAAGTGCAAAACTGCACGACCCGGCGACGGGGCTCTACGGCTTGGTTAGCCCTGCAGTCGATAAGCAACTGGACATCTTCAGATCACATATGCTGACCAAGTTCGACTTGGTCGAATCCGTTAAATCGCGCACCGCCATCGTGCGCAACACACTCAATTATCTACCGTTGGAAATTGCCCGCATCACCAAAGGCCGCCATGATCCGCATGTGATCGACATGCATCGCCTGCTCAGCACCGTGTTGTTTCATAACCTCGCCCCAACGGAAAGCAGTCACCAAGACGTTTACGCGGTGATCAACGCCCTCAACAAAGCCGGTCTAAACGTTCAAGACAGAACCAACATCAACAAGGTTTTGATCCACACCAAAGCCAACTTAGAAGCCAACGACGCTATTACCGACAGCATGGTGAAGTTCCTGAAATTGCCCACCAGCGCAACACTGGACGGCATTTATGAAGCCCATGCGAAATTCACCATCGAGCGCATTCAAGCCGCAAACCAATTTCGTATTGTCCTTTTGGTTCTATCGCTGACCTTGTTCGCAGGCCTCGCCTTTGCGCTGTTGCGGTTGCGCAAAGCCCATGACTTGGCGGAACGCACATCACGCCAGTTCCGCGACGCGGTGGAAAGTATTGGTGAAGGCTTTGCCTTCTTCGATGGCGAAAGTCGACTTTCGTTTTGGAACGCCACGTTTGAGAGACTTCACAAAGGCGTCGGCGAGACGCTACGGCGGGGCATGAGCTTCGAAGGTTTTCAAAAAGCCTGCCTCACGCACGG
>Ga0209344_10002145_pt1 | contig 22919 bp, 17 predicted proteins | sample Cruoilmetagenom6_FD_187293 | JGI IMG/M metagenome (GOLD analysis project Ga0209344, IMG submission 187293) | Oil polluted marine microbial communities from Coal Oil Point, Santa Barbara, California, USA - Santa Barbara Oil Seep Sample 6 (SPAdes)... | ecosystem: Environmental > Aquatic > Marine... | reverse complement strand
AGACACCGCGATGGTGCAGGTTGTCGATGGCGATTGCGAACTCCAGCCCGGATGGATCGAGACCGCCCGCGCGTTCTTGGAAGCGAACCCATCGGCCGCCATCACCTGCGGGCGCACCCGCGAGCGCCACCCGGAGCACTCGATCTACAACCAGCTCTGCGATCTCGAATGGGACACCCCGATCGGCGAAGCCAAATCCTGCGGCGGCATCGCCATGATCCGCCTAAACATGTTCAACGAGGTCGGCGGGTACAACCCCGGGCTCATCGCCGGCGAAGAGCCCGAGCTGTGCGTCCGCTTGCGTGCAAAGGGCTATTCGATCCACCGCCTCGATCACGAGATGGTGCTCCACGACGCCGCGATGACCAGGCTGAGCCAGTACTGGAAACGTGCCAAGCGGGCCGGGCACGCCTACGCCCAGGGTGCTGATCTGCACGGCCTCCCTCCCGAACGCTACGGCGTCAAACAAGTCCGCTCTGCCATCCTTTGGGGCTTGGTCTTCCCGCTCGTCGCACTCATCCTCGCGTGGTGGACCTTCGGCCTTTCGGTGATCATTTATCTGCTGCTCGTCGGTGTTCAGTGCTGGCGGATCAGCAAGGGGCAGCGCAGGCGTGGGCGATCCAGCGAGCACGCCTGGCTCATCGCCCGATTCATCATGCTCGCCAAGCACCCCCAAGCCAGCGGGGTGCTGCTCTACTGGCGGCGCAAGCTGCTCAAGAAGCAATCCGTGCTCATCGAATACAAAGAACCAAGCGTCCAGCACACAACGCGCGAGGGGGCCGATGTCAACGCCTAAACCACATCAATCAGAGCCCAAGATCCTCTACATCTCGGGCACCTTGCCCGTTCGCTCGGAGACCTTCGTCTACCGCGAGATCCTCGCGCTCCGCGATCTCGGGCTCGATGTCGCCACCGCATCCGTGCATCAATCCGCGATGGATCTCGACGACGGCCCACTCGCCCAGATGGCCCGGACCACCACCCAGCTCTACGCCACCGGCCCGGTTTCGCTGGCAAAGGACGCAATGATCGAGTTCTTCACGCACCCGGTCAAGTCCGCGATGACGATTATGCACTGCAAGATCGACGCGTTTCTCTCGGCAGATATCACCATGAGCCGACGCCCCAAAGTGCTTTGGCAGGGGCTCGCCGGGATGGCCCTCGCACGGCGCGTCCGCAAGCTCGGCATCTCCCATATCCACGCCCACATGGCCCATGTCCCGACCACCATCGCCATGTACGCGGCCATGCAGCTCGATATCCCCTTCAGCTTCACCGGCCACGCCAACGACATCTTCCCCAACCGCACACTGCTCAAGGAAAAGCTCAAACGGGCATCCTTCGTCAACTGCATCAGCCACTGGCACCGCGCGTTCTACAACTCCATCGCCAAACGCCCCGACGCCGACTACCCCGTCGTCCGCTGCGGCGTAGACACCAACGCCTACGACGCCACCCCCGCCCCACGCGGCGAACACCTCGAAGTGCTCTCCGTTGGTCGGCTCGTCGAGAAAAAGGGCTTCGATGTGCTGATCAAGGCCGTCGGAGAAATCGCCAAATCCAACGGCCCAAAGATCCGTGTCACCATCGCCGGCGGCGGACCAGAAGAAGCCCAACTTCAACAACTCGTTGCTGATCTCCCCGAGAATGCAGAGGTCGTCCTGCTGGGCGATACCAACAACGATCGCGTCATGGAACTGATGACCCAGGCCGATGTGTTTGCCCTACCCTGCCGTGTTGCAGACTCCGGCGATCGCGACGGCATCCCCGTGGTGCTCATGGAAGCCATGGCCCGCGGACGCTGCGTGATCTCGGGCGATCTCGAGACCATCCGCGAGCTCATCAAAGACGGCGAGAGCGGCCTGATGATCCCCCCGGGCGACCAGCCATCGCTCGAGCGCGTGCTCGTCGAGCTGGCCAAAGATCGAGACCGAGTCGATCGCATGGGCAGAGCGGCACGGGTGCGGATCGAAGAAGAGTTTGACCTTACACTCAATGCCAACCGGATCGAGCGCGCATTGAAGTCGAGGAGCACGGGATGACACAGTCAGTCACAGACAAACAAGCGAACAATCGACGATACCTGCTCGTCACACCTTGCCGAAACGAGGAGGAGTACCTCCAGGTCACGATCGATTCGATCGGTGCACAAACGGTGTTGCCCGCGTGCTGGGTGATCGTGGATGATGGCTCGACGGATCGCACCCCCGAGATCCTGGCCGCGGCTTGCGAGCAGTACCCGTTTATCAAGGTCGTTCAACGCGCCGACCGCGGTGAGCGTGCCGTCGGCCCGGGTGTGATCCAGGCATTCAACGACGGGCTCGAATCCGTGGACATGAAGGACTTCGATTACCTCTGCAAGCTCGATGCGGACCTCGGGATCCCGGAAGTGTACTTCGAGACCCTAATGAGCGAGATGGAAGCCGATCCAAAGCTGGGGAATCTCTCGGGCAAAACCTATATCCATGTCTCGGGTGATCGGTGGGTCTCCGAGCGGATGGGCGACGAGAATGCGATCGGCCCGGCGAAGTTCTACCGCCGGGAATGCTTCGAAGCCATCGGCGGGTTCGTCCCACAAGTATGCTGGGATGGGATCGACGGGCACACCTGCCGGCTCTTGGGCTGGAAGGCCGAATCTCGAGATGACGAAGCGATCCGCATCCGTCACTATCGCCCGATGGGCAGCTCGCACATCAGCCTCTGGGTCGGGCGTCAGCGGTGGGGGCTCGGCAAGTACTTCATGGGCTCATCGCTGCTCTATGTGACCGGTGTGTCGGTCTACCGCATGGCCGAGCGCCCGTTTATCATCGGCGGGGTCGGGATCATGCTGGGCTATCTCAAGGCATGGAAGAACGGGCTCGAACGCTACGGCTCACCAGAGTACCGCCGATACCTTTTTCGATATGAGCTGGCCTCGTTGCTGCTGGGCAAGCGCAGAGCGCTCCGCCGATTTAACAAACGACTCGACGCTCAGGGGCCCGCTTGATGAGCAGTTCTTGTGATGAACCAGCCCGGACTCAGCTGATGGGGGTTTCGCTTGATTGCCTGAGCGAAGCCCAGACGGTCGACCTGCTCGCCAAGCGCATCGATGACAGCGTCGGTGCATTCGTCGTGACAGCGAACCTCGATCATCTGCGCCGATGCAGAAAAGATCCTGCCTATCGCCAGCTTGTGAGCAAGGCAGATGTGGTCGTTGCCGACGGCATGCCGCTGATCTGGGCGTCGCGCCTCCAGGGCGGCAACCAGCTCCCCGAACGCGTCGCAGGCTCAACCATGATGTTTAGCTTGTGCCAGCGGGCCGCCAACGATGGCCACTCGATCTTCCTGCTCGGGGGCTACCCAGAAGAGGTCGCCGAGCAAGCAGGCGAAGCGCTCAAGGAGAAATACCCCGGACTCAAGATCGCCGGCACCTTCTGCCCGCCCTTCGGGTTCGAGCACGACGAAGCCCAGATGCAGCAGATCGAACAGATGCTCAAGGACGCGAGCCCCGACATCGTCTATGTCGCTCTCGGCTCGCCCAAGCAGGAGTACCTCAGTCAAACCCTTCGAGCGATCCTCCCAGCAAGCGTCTGGATCGGCATCGGGATCAGCCTGAGCTTCGCAACGGGTGATGTCCAGCGGGCTCCGGCAATACTCCAGAAGCTCGGGCTCGAATGGGTCCATCGCCTCGTCCAAGAGCCAAAACGCCTCTTCCGCCGATACATCATCGACGGGCTGCCCTTCGCGGCTATCCTGGGCACCAACGCCCTCTTTGCTCGGCTTTTCCGCAGAAAATCTCGGTTCGATCGGTAAGAACTGACATTCGTTCGCTCGATTCTTCCAATGTTCGCGAATCGCTCTTGGCTCGATCTTGATGAAGCTCTAGAATAGCTGATTCATATACACGAACCCGAGACGATCGAAGCATGGCCGAAACATTGATGAACATCGCGCAGGAACTCAAGGACAAGATCGAATCCAAGGCCGCCGTCGTCGGGATCGTGGGGCTCGGGTATGTCGGGCTCCCCTTGGCCGATGCACTCCACGCCGGGGGCTTGCGCATTATTGGGTTCGATGTCGATGAGTCCAAGATCACCTCGCTCGACCAAGGTATCAACTACCTCAAGCACCTCGGAGCGGACATGACCGAACGCCTGAGCGCGTCGGACAAGTTCGAAGCCACCGTTGATTTCGGGCGACTCGACGAAGCCGACATCATCCTCGTCTGCGTGCCCACCCCGGTCGGCAAGCACCTCGAGCCCGACCTGAGCTATGTCATCGACACCGCCAAGGCCATCGGCGCCAAGCTCCGCCCAGGGCAACTGGTCGTGCTCGAATCCACCACCTACCCCGGCACGACCACGGGCGAGTTCATCCCCGCGATGCTCAAAGCCGCAAACGAAAACGCCCGCGGCAACTTCACCCTCGGCGAAGACCTCTTCGTCGCCTTCTCGCCAGAACGCGAAGACCCTGGGCGCAAGTCACACACCACCACCAGCATCCCCAAGCTCGTCGGCGGGGTCGATCCGATCTCGACCCAACTCGCCTGCGATGCGTACGCCCACGGCGTGAGCGAGGTCGTCCCCGTCTCATCAACCGAGATCGCCGAAGCCGCCAAGATCGTCGAGAATGTCTTCCGCGCAGTGAACATCGCGCTGGTCAACGAGCTCAAGACCGTGTTCGACTCAATGGACATCGATGTCTGGGAAGTCATCCGGGCCGCATCGACCAAACCGTTCGGGTTCATGCCCTTCTATCCCGGCCCAGGGCTCGGCGGGCACTGCATCCCCATCGACCCGTTCTACCTCACATGGAAAGCACGCGAGCACGGGTGCGTCACCCGGTTCATCGAACTCGCCGGAGAAATCAACCGCGGCATGCCCGAGTATGTCGTCGAGAAGACCGCCGAAGCGCTCAACGATGATTCCAAATCCGTCAAGGGCTCAAAGGTCCTCGTCGTCGGGCTCGCCTACAAGCCCGATGTCGACGACACCCGCGAGACCCCGGCCGCCGAGATCATCGATCTGCTCACCGATCGCGGCGCGATCGTCACCTACCACGACCCCCATGTCGCCAAGTTCCCCAGCATGCGCAACCACTCGGTCGAGCTCAGCTCGGTCCCGCTGGATGCGAAGACCCTTGGCGACTCGGACTGCGTCGTGATCGTCACCGACCACAGCGTGATCGATTGGTCGAGCATCGCCCAGCATGCCGGGCTCGTGATCGACACCCGCAACGCGATGCACGGCATCGAGCAATCCAAGGCCCGCATCGTCAAGGCGTGAGCCTGCAACTGGTGAGACTCATTTGGGTATGATTGTCCAAAGCGCATCAGTGGTGCGTCTCGATGATCCCCAAGGAGTTCTCTGTGCGTCACCCGATCGATTTCCGTTCCGACACCGTCACCAAACCCACCGAGCCGATGCGCCAAGCCATGAGCAAGGCCCATGTCGGCGACGATGTCATGCGCACCGATCCCACCGTGATCGCCCTCGAAGAACGCACCGCGTCGATGTTCGCCAAAGAAGCCGCCCTGTTTGTGCCCTCGGGCACGATGGCTAACCTGCTGGCGATCCTCGCCCACACCGTGCCCGGCGATGAGATCATCACCCATGACCAGAGCCATGTGTACTACTACGAAGTCGGCGGCTACGCCTCCATCGCCGGGTGTAGCGTGCGCTTTGTCGATGACACCAACGCCCCCAAGCCCGGGATCATCACCGCCGATGCCCTAGCCAAGGCCGTCCGTCCTGAGGACATCCATTATCCCAACCCCAAGCTGCTCACCCTCGAAAACACCCACAACCGCGCCGGCGGGGTTGTCTGGCCCGTAGACACCCTCACAGAAACTTGCGACAAAGCCAAGTCGCTCGGGCTCAAGGTCCACACCGACGGCGCCCGCATCTGGAACGCATCAATCGCCCAAGGCGTCGATTTGGCCACACTTGCCAAAGGCTCGGACACGGTTTCCGCCTGCCTGAGCAAGGGGCTCGGCTGCCCCGTGGGTTCGCTGCTGATCGGCGACAAGACCACGATAGAGACCGCCCGCGCCAAACGAAAAATGCTCGGCGGCGGCATGCGCCAAGCCGGCATCATCGCGGCCGCCGGGCTCTACGCCCTCGACAACCACCTCGACCGCCTCGCCGAGGACCACGCCAACGCCAAGGCCCTGGCCGATGACCTCGCCCAACTCTCCATGTTCGATTTCGATCCTACAACGGTCGAGACGAACCTCATCTACGCCAAGCTCGCCCAGAGCGCCCTCGATACCGGCAACGCATTCGCTTGGCAATCCAAGCTCGAAGCGGTAGGCATCCTCTGCTACGCCGAGAGCGAAACCACCCTCCGGTTCGTGACGCATCTGGATCTGAGCACCGATCAATTAAAAGAAGCCCCATCACGAATCAGCTCGCTCTGAGGCTTTTTTATCCAGCAGGGATCATTCAAGAAAAAGCGGGTGAACGGACTCGAACCGTCAACATTCAGCTTGGAAGGCTGACGCTCTACCATTGAGCTACACCCGCAGAGGCCGATTCTGAGTGGGAAACACAACAGAAATCAGGTTCCAAAATCACATTCGGCCAAGTGGAGCCAAAAGCGATCCAGAACGCTTTGAGTATATCCGTGATGCACGCCGATGTCACAGGGCGGAAACCACGAATTCAATCGCTTTCGTTGACGACAGAGGCTATGTCGATGCGATCCCGAACGCTTCGACGAATCGAGTTTCGGCTTCCGAGCCCCCAGCCAGCACCAGCTCCTGCCCCGCTCGAAGCACTGTAGAAGCCGGCGGGGTGGCGATGAGCCCGGCTTCCGGGTCCCGGATCGCGATAATCGTGCAGCCGGTTTTGTTTCGTACCCCACACTCAATGAGCTTCAGATTCTCGAGCGATGCGGGCACAGATCGCCGGAAGAGCTCGAGCCCCTCGGCGATGCTCGCGATCCGGTCGCCGGTGAGCTGGTTGAAGATGCTCGTTGAGCCCATCGAGGCATAAGAATGCACAAAGTCAGCGCCCGCTTTGTGGAGGGTCTCGATGTTCTGCTTGAGCGTCGATCGGCTGATGAGCTGGGCATCGGGTCTGACCGATCGGCAATAGATGGTCAGGTAGATATTCAGGCTGTCGTCGTGCGTGGTGACGAGCACCGCCGGGGCGTCCATCAGCCCTGCTTCATCAAGTACCGCAGGATCGGTCGCATCGCCAACAATGATCTGGTCTCGGAACTCGCCCGCCCGCCGGACTCTGGCCGGATCAAGCTCGATCGCTTTCCAGTCCACGCCGCGCCGTGAGAGTGCCTCGCCAGCGGCTGCGCCAACACTGCCCCAGCCGATGATCAGCACAGGCTTATCTGAGACATGGTAGATAATGAACGCCTCGTCGTAGTTCGTCATCTGGGCCTTCGATCCCGCCAGCATCATGATCGTGTTTTCGGTGACGATCGAGTTGGGGGTTGCCGGCTGGAACACGCCGCGCTCCCATAAGCCGATGACGCTCACGCCGAGTTCGGAGATGCGGTTCTCCTGGATGGTTTTTCCAACCAGAGGCGTCCGGTGGGCGTTGGCTTCGGCGATCAGCAGCTCATCGATACTGCCGACCACATGCGTGATCGAATCGCCCCCGACCATGCCGCGGGCCAGTGCCCGCCCCATCAGCTCACCGAGCTGGAACACACGCGAAGCACCCGCGTGTTTCAAGATGGTGGTCGTCGTCGGGTTCGTCGAAGTCGCAACGATAGGCACATCGGGGGCGACCTGATGGGCCATGAACGCGACATTGGTATTGGTCACATCATCGCTGGTCGCCGCGATGAGCGCGGCTGATTCTGCACGCGCCGATGAGTAGGTCGATATCTGGTCCAACGCCCCGAACACCACATGGACTCCCAGATCATGCAGGCGAGACGCCTCCTCGAAATCAGGCACGAGCACCACATAGCCCATCCCCGCGTTCTCGAGCTTGGAGATTAGATCTTCAGAAACCACATCGTGATTGATCAGGATCACATGCCCAGCGGTGCCCTCAGACACCTTCCGCGGGGTGCGGGCCGCTTCCATCGCGTCCACCCATGGGGCATAGAAGAACTGAATAATCGTGAACGGCAACAACACCAGCAAGAACACGATGCCCGTCGCGAGCACCAGCATGGTAAAAGCTCGCCCCAGATCGCTCTCGAAGGTGATGTCGCCGAAACCGAGCGTGGACATGACGGTGAGCGTCCAGTAGAACCCGGTGAGCCAAGAATGGTGCTGCCCTTCACGCTCCATGATGACATGGAACAAGACGCTGTAGACCACAATGAGCAGGACGACGAGCAGGACAAACTTGAAGAGCGAGCGCACATCGCGCTGGTTTCGTCGGTTCTGATAGAACACCATCATTTGCGAGGTAATAAACTTCATCAGCTCACTGTATACCCGAAAGCCCGTCCGCTTTCAGGGCGGGACCTCTGTGTCATCCAACTCCCAGGCCTCCAACGGGATGGGCTTGCCCCAGTTCGAGCGGAGATACTGTCAAATGGTGCACCGAGCGGCATTCCTCGCGAGTGTATTGATTTCGGTGTGTTTCGTCCATAGGGTTCCACGGACGAATAATACTGTAATGCAGGATAAATTCTTGCAAGGAGAAAAACATGTTCCGCACACTCGCCACGCTCTCTGTCGCCTGTTCGCTCTCCCTCTTCGCCGGTTGTGGCGGCAGCGATGCCGAAGCCCAGACCAAAGCACCCGCAAATCCAGCAGCCAGCGCGGACACCTTCGCCAAAGCTAAGGGCAAGGTCGTCTACAACAAGACCTGCCTCCAATGCCACGGCGAAGGCGGCGTCGGGGTCGAAGGGCTCGGCAAGAACTGGGTCGAGAGCGAGTTCATCGCCAACTCCACCGACGAAGAACTCCTCGCCTTCATCCGCGCCGGGCGCACCATCGACGATCCGATGAGCGCCGGGATCTCGCCCATGCCACCGAGCGGCGGGGACCCGACCCTCAGCGACGAGGACCTCAACAATGTCATCAAGTACATGCGCAGCCTGCAGGAATAGGCACGCGGCAGTACGAAGAGTCTACTAAAAAGACCGATCACCCGGTACACCCAGTGGTTGGTCTTTGTGTTTTTGCATCGCTGATTTACTCAGGCTTGCGGCAGCGGATCGCCATGAACAACGGGATCTCACGACGCGCGTTGTTCTCAGCCGCGGCTCGTGGGCCGGGCTCGCTGGTGCGCTGGCTGGCCCATTCTTCGATCCCGTCAACCACCATGCCGTTCTTGGTGCAGGCGTTGATGTACCCGCTCATCGGGCGATGGTGCGTGACCGTCGTGACGGCCGGTTTGCCCTTGGCGACCTGTCCCGGGTTCATCACAATCGAACGCGACTGCTCAACCAAGTACTGATCCACCCGGCGGAACTGCACCTGCTGCCCGGTGCGTTCGTCCATCGTCCATCCCCAGGCCGAGCCGCCCGTGATGCGGAACGCCGGGTGCGAGATCACGCACACGAAGCGTCCGCCGGGCTTGAGCCGGTCGTACACGCCCTTGAACATCGCGTCGATGTTTTCGATGTTCATCAGCGCCATGATGCAGGTCGCCGCGTCGACGGGCTCGTGATCCAGATTGGAAAGATCGCACGCGTCCCACACCTTGTACGAGGTCCGGTCGGTCGCGCGTTCGTTGGCCGCTTCGATCAGCGCGTCGGAGATATCGGTGCCCAGCACCTCATCGACATCGGCGTGCGACGCGATGTACTCGCTCATCACGCCCTGACCGCACGCGACATCGAGCACGCGTTCGTGGGGCTGCAGGTCGAGCATGTGCATCACGCCCGGGAGGATGATCTTCTCGTGGTGGTCCGAGCCGCGCTGGGCGATCAGGTTGTCGTACCAGCCCGCGACATGGTCCCAGCCCTTCTTGACATGCGACGGGTCTTGCTCGACGGATGCGTTGATCGCCGCGTCGGCCGGTGGCTCGACGCCCATCGCCATATAGAACGACGCGGGCGCGGGGCACTTGTAGCGCATGGTCTTGTCTTCTTCGGGGTGCGTGATCCGCAGCCCGTTGGCGTGGAGCCCCAGGCGGTGGATATCGTCGCGGGTCGCGCCGTGCTTGTGATCGCCGACGATCGGGTGCCCGATCTTGGCCAAGTGCTCGCGGATCTGCTCGGGCAGGTCGGGGCGAGCACGCACACGCACCAGGCTGAGCCCGTTGCCCGACTCGATCACACGGATATGCGTGCTCGGAGTCGCGCCCAAACCCGACGAGTGCGACACGGGTCCGGTCACCGATTCACCAACGCGGCTGGCCTCTTCCGAGAACACGCCCTCGACAAGGGCGAGGTAGCTGGTCTCCGGATGGGTCTGCGTCCGCGGCGAGTCCACGCTGTCGCGCATCGCCACAAAGAGCACGATGCCCGATGCCTGGGTGTCGAGCTCGTGGGCGACACGCATCATGCGCTTGCGGGCGCCGTTGAGCTCCTCGACCATATCGACCATGGTGGGGGACTCGCCCTTGCGCGTCGCGGTGCCCGCGGGCTTATTGACCAAGAGCACGAAGTTGTCTTTCTCGATGATGTTGGGCTTGGGGTACCGGACGCGTTCGTCCACGGCTCCCTCATGGCGACGGTCTTGTCGACCGTCCTGCCGACTGTCTTGCCGACCATCGAATCGACCGCCCGAGCGTCCGTCTGGTCGTCCACCAAAGCCGCCTTGTTGATAACCACCGCCGGATCGTCCATCTGGACGCCCGCCGCGTGAGTCGTTGAAGTTGCCGCGTGGTGGGCCGCCTTGTCCGCGTCCACCATAACCACCGCTGCGATCACCGCCTTGACCGCCGCCGCCATATCCACCTCGCCCGCCGCCCTGTTGGTACCCGCCCCGGTTTCCACCTTGCTGGAATCCGCTGCCGCCCTGACCACCACCCTGATAGCCGCCCTGGCCACCGCCATAGCCGCCACCGCTTGGTCGCCCGCCACCCTGTTGGTATCCACCGCCGCTGGGTCGACCGCCGCCGTAGCCGCCGCGACCACCCCTTTGGCCACCGGGTTGGCCGCCCTGATGCCCACCTTGGTGACTGCGCTGGCCGCCACCCTGGTATCCGCCCTGGTTTGGGCGTGGCGCGTCGCTGCTGCGATTGCCCTGGGAGTGATACCCGCTCTGATTGCCAGAATCGCCGGAGCCGTCAGCACCGCCATCATAGTTCGGCTGGCCCGAGCCTTGGTCGTTGTTGCTGTTTGAGTTGTTGTTCGAGTCGTTGTTCGGGTTCGTTTGGTCGTTTGATTCGTGCTCAGCCATGGGGATTTGGTTCCGTTGGGGTCTGGGTGCGTTGGTCCGTGATCGGCGTGATGGCTCCGATGAGCCAGGCCGCGAACCGTGCCTTGGTCGTATTCACTTGTCGGCGCCCGTCGAGGAGAATGCCTCGCTTGGGGTTGCCTAGAAGTGTTGCCTCGATCGTGTCCGAGTCCATTGTTTCGAGCGGATTGGCGACGATCAGATCAATATTTTTCTTCTTGAGCTTTCTGGACGCGGATTCGAGCATCGTGGCCCGTGGTTCGAGGGCAAAACCGACCAGCAGCTGATCGCTCCGGGCACCCTTCGAGCACCCCGCGAGCAGGTCCGGGGTGGGCTCGAGTTCGATGGAGAGCCCGGCTGTTGATCGTTTGGTCTTGGAGCCCAGATCCACCGTGCCAGCGGCCGGCCGGAAATCCGCGACCGCGGCAGCCATGATTAGCGCATCTGTCTGGTCCATATGTGTTTGGAGCAGGGCTTGGAGATTGGCCGTGGATTGGAACCCGATGACCCGCACATCCGGATGAGATGGGCGCACGGTGTTGGGCCCGAGCAGCAGCGTCACCCGCCAGCCCTTGCTCGCGGCTTCGTCCGCCAGCAGACAACCGACCTGCCCCGATGACCGATTCCCGATAAACCGGACCGCGTCGATTGGCTCATAGGTCGGCCCGGCGGTGATCAAGAGTCTGCGTGTCGTATCGCTTGGTTTCATTCAATACCTTCTTGTTTGCCGCATGATACAGAATGCCCGGGAACAGCCTGCGCCATCCAATCGTAGAGTGTTTCGCGCCCAACATGCGCAAAATTGATGATTCAACCGCCAGATCACACCCTCCCAAGCGTGCATGGCGGCGGTTGGAGACCCTATAGTGTCGTCTCGATCGAGAACGCTCCTGTTTATTGAAGAGGATTGAGCATACCTATGGCAAGAAGTCGCAAGAAACTCGGACAAATACTCGTTGCGCAGGGGGCGATCAACGCCGAGCAAGCAGATCAGGGACTCAAACACGGCAAAGAGACCGGCAAACGGCTCGGCGAAGCCCTTGTTGACCTCGGTGTCGTCGATGAGATGGTCATCCTCAAAGCCCTCGCCGCCCAGTACGGCATGAAGTATGTCGATCTCTCCAACGAGAAGATCGCCAAGCTTATCGACGATGATTCGCTCGATACGGGCGTGATGAAGAAGCACCTGGTGCTCCCCTTGGGCAAATCCGGGGGCAAGATGCGTCTGGCGATCCATGATCCGATGGATCTGGAGATGCTCGACAACATCCGCTTTCGGCTCAACATGGATGTCGAGCCCATGCTCGCCACCAAATCACAGATCCGCAACTACCTCGAGACGGGCAGCGCCACGGCGCAAGCCGACGGCGTGTCCAATGCCCCCTCGATGACCGATGGCGAGTCGCTTGTCACCGATTCGATCGACCGCTCGATCGACCGGTCATTGGATCGCTCGATGGACCGTTCGATCGATGTGTCGTCCGAGGACTCGCCGGTTGTGAAGCTGGTGAATCGCATCCTCGACGAAGCCGTCCGCAACCGGACAAGTGACATCCACATCGAGCCGATGGGCGATCGCGTCCGCCTGCGCTACCGCATCGACGGCGTGTGTATCGAACGCGACAACCTGCCCAAGCGCATGCAGAACGCGATTCTTTCCCGGCTCAAGCTGATGGCGGGGATGAACATCGCCGAGAAGCGGGTGCCTCAGGACGGGCGCATCAAGATCTATGTCGATGAGGTCGGGATCGACTTCCGTGTGTCGGCCTGCCCTGCGTACCACGGCGAATCGGTCGTGCTGCGTATCCTCCGCCCGGACGCGGTCCGGATCGGTCTGGTCAACCTCGGGTTCGAGCCCGAGAACCTCGAGACCTTCAACAAGATCATCCGCCGGCCAAACGGCATCTTCTTGGTGACTGGTCCTACAGGTTCGGGCAAGACCACCACGCTGTACTCAGCGCTCGATGTGCTCAACCGCCCGGACAAGAAGATCATCACCGCTGAAGACCCCGTCGAATACAACTTCGACGGGATCAACCAGTGCCAGGTCCGCGAGAGCATCGGGTTCGGGTTCCCCGAGATCCTGCGATCCATGCTCCGCCAGGCACCCAATGTGATTCTGGTGGGTGAAATTCGAGACAAGGAAGTGGGGGAGATCGCGATCCAGGCGGCCCTGACGGGTCACTTGGTGTTCTCGACCTTGCATACAAATGATGCGCCCAGTGCGATGACCCGACTGATCGACATGGGCATCAAACCCTTCCTGGTGGCCAGTTCGATCCAGGCGGTCATGGCCCAGCGATTGGTGCGTGTGCTCCACAAGAACAAGCGATTGGCCAAAGAAGAGGAACTCGATCCCAAGTACCTCAATCTGATCGATCTCAAGATGGAAGACGCTCTGGGCAAGGTCTACGCGCCGGTTTCGTGCGACGAGGCACCGGGCGGGTACAAGGGGCGAAAAGCGATCTTCGAGATGATGATCATGAACTCGGAGATCCGGGAGCTGGCTTTCCAGCAGGCCCCGTCGTCGAAGATCCGCAAGGCCGCGATCACCTCGGGGATGAAGGAACTCGTCGAGGACGGGCGCATCAAGGTGCTCAACGGCGTGACCACGCCCGAAGAGATCGCCCGCGTGAGCCAGTCCGAATAGAACACGACACACTCCGCGGCTTGGGATTTCCCATCGCGTACTGATATGACAGGAGAACACAGCCATGTCCACCGTCCAGATTGACCGATTGCTCGATACGGTCGTAAAAACCGGGGGGTCTGACCTCCACCTCACGACCGGCCGCCAGCCGACCATCCGCCTCAACGGCGGGCTCCGCAACCTGCAGACCAAGGTGCTCGACTCCGACGACATGGTGTCGCTGATGAAGTCGATCACCCCGGAGCGCAACCAGCAGGAGCTCCAGGAGGAGGGCGGGACCGACTTTGGCTTCGCATATGGCGACGCGGCCCGTTTCCGTGTGTCGGTCTTCCGCCAGCGTGGCGACATCGCGATCGTCCTGCGTCAGATCCCCAACCGCCTGCTGACTTTCGATCAGATTGGTCTGCCGGACATGTGTAAAGATCTCATCCGCCGCCCCCGTGGGCTGTTCCTCGTGACCGGCCCGACCGGTTCGGGCAAGACCACTTCGCTGGCGACGATGATCGATTATGTCAACCAGTACATGGATCGCCATATCGTGACCATGGAAGACCCGATCGAGTACTACCACCAGCACAAGAAATCGATTGTCAACCAGCGAGAAGTGGGCAACGATGTCCCCAGCTTTGCCGAAGCCCTCCGCCGAGCCCTGCGTCAGGACCCCGATGTGATCCTCGTGGGTGAGATGCGTGACCTTGAGACCATTGAGGCGGCGGTGCGAGCCGCGGAAACCGGTCACTTGGTGTTCGGGACCCTCCACACCACCGGTGCGGCCAAGACCATCGACCGTATGGTGGACGCCTTCCCCGTGACCCAGCAGAACCAGATCCGTGTCCAGCTCTCGACTGCTCTCGTCTGTGTGCTCTCTCAGGTACTCCTGGGGCGGATCGACACCAAGGGCATGGTCGCGGCGTACGAGTTCCTCGTGGTGACCCCCGCGATCGCCAACCTGATCCGCGATAACAAGAGTTATCGGATCGACTCGGCGATCCAGACCGGGAAGAAGTATGGGATGCAGCTGCTCGACGATCACCTCTGGTCGCTCTATTCCCGCGGCATGATCTCGGCTGAGGAGATGGTGGACAAGTGTAAGAATCAGGGTGATCTCCGCAACAAGGTCCACCAGGCTGGCGGCGTGATTGGGCGTCCAGAACTCGACGATCCAGAGGCTTCGAAGGAAGTTCCAGAGTAGCTTGAACGGTCCTTGCGGGCTGATTGAATCTCATTATCTAGGTGTCGCAACGAATAAAGGCTTGTTTTTCGGGGTGTTTTCCGAAACAAATGGTCTATTCTCTGCGAAAGTATTGATGTGTGGGCACTGCCCGCGATGACTGGCGGCGTGGCCGCATTTGGAGTGTTGTATGGATTCTTCTGAACTCAAAGGCCGGAAACTCGGACGCGTGCTGACGAAGCTCAAGATCGTTACGCGTGAGCAGGTCCACGAAGCGCTCGGGGTCCAGAAGGGGCGGACCAACAAGGTCCGCATCGGGCAGGTGCTCAAGGAACTCGGATACTGCACGGACTTGGACATCGACCGGGCACTGGCCGGCCAAGCGGGGATGGACTATGTCGATCTCGCGGGCATCGAGCTCAGTGACGAGGTCATCGGTGCCATCCCGGCGGAGAACGCCAAGGCGTACAACTGTGTACCCATCGAATACAACCCAACGAGCCGCCAGCTCAAGATCGCGATCAAGAGCCCCGAGAACTTTCAGGCGGTGGATGACCTCCGCCTGCTGATGGGTGCCAAGGTCGAAGCGGTGGTCGCCTCGCCGACCGCGATCGACGCGTTGATCGAGAAGCACTACGCCAAGGGCGAGTCGATGGACGATGTCGTCAATGCTCTGGCATCGGATAAGAATCTTCAGGAGCTGGGTGCTCATTCTGACCAGTCGATCGACCTCGACGCGGTGATGGACGCCGCGGGCGATAATCAGGTCATCAAGCTGCTCAACCTCGTGCTGCTCCAGGCGATCCGCGATCGCGCGTCGGACATCCACTTTGAGCCCTTCGAGCACGAGTTTAAGATGCGCTACCGCATCGACGGCGTGCTCTACGAGATGGTGCCGCCGCCCAAGCACCTGGGCACCGCGATCACGAGTCGTGTGAAGGTCATGGCGAACTTGGATATTGCCGAGCGCCGCTTGCCTCAGGACGGGCGTATCGAGCTGACCGTTGGCGGCAACCCCGTGGACCTTCGTGTGGCGATCTTGCCGACGATCTATGGCGAGTCGTGCGTGATGCGTGTGCTCGATCGTGGGAATGTCGAGCTCTCGCTCGATCGTGTGGGCTTTCGCCCCGACGATCTCGAGCAGTTCCGCGGGTTGATCAAGAAGCCCAACGGGATCGTGATTGTGACCGGGCCAACGGGTTCTGGTAAGACGACCACGCTCTATGCAGCTTTGTCCGAGCTCAACGATATCGAGACCAAGATCCTGACGGCCGAGGACCCCGTCGAATACGACATCGACGGCTTGTGCCAGGTGCAGGTCAACACCGAGGTCGGGCTGACCTTCGCCAAGGCGCTGCGTTCATTCCTGCGTCAGGACCCGGATGTGATCCTGGTGGGTGAAATCCGTGACCTTGAGACGGCCCAGATCGCGGTGCAGGCGTCGCTGACGGGTCACTTGGTGCTCTCGACCTTGCATACCAACGATGCCCCGAGTTCGATCATTCGATTGGTTGACCTTGGCATTGAGCCGTTCTTGCTGACCGCGACCCTTGAGGGGATCGTGGCCCAGCGTCTGGTTCGTACGCTTGATCCAAAGACCAAGGAAGTCTTTGTTCCCACCGAGCAGGAGCTCATGGAACTTTCGCTGCGTCCTGACGATGTGCAGGGGCGCCAGTTCTGTCGCCCGGGCAGCGCCAAGGCGGTGGGGGGCGGCTACAAGGGGCGGATGGCGCTCTTTGAGATCATGACCTTCGACGACGAGATTCGGGATCTGATGATGAACGAGGCGAGCACCTCCATCTTGCGCAACGCATCACGTAAGAAGGGGATGCGGTCGCTGCGTGAGAGCGGGCTTATGGCCCTCTATGAGGGGTTGACGACGATCGATGAGATCGTTCGCGAGACCATCGAAGACGAATAAAACGGCGAAGACGGATAAGAGAGCACCTTGCGGATCGGCTCGGGCGTGCCCGGCGAGACGAATGAAGATCGGGATTAGGGAGTAGCAGCAATGGCCACATACACATACCAAGCACTCAACGCGTCGGGCAAAACCCAGAAGGGGACCGTCGAGGCGACGAGTTCCGAAGAGGCGATCCAGCGGATCAAGTCGCAGGGGTACTTCCCGACCGCGGTCCAGGCTCAGAAAGAAAAGAAGTCGGCCAACAAAGGTGCGCAGGCCGAGAAGGCGACCAAGCCCAAGGCCAAGAAGAAGGGCGGCGGGATCTCGATCGGCGGCGTGCGCCCGAAATACCTCGCGCTCTTCACCCGTCAGCTCTCCACGCTCCAGGACGCGGGCCTGCCTTTGCTCCGCTCGCTGCAGATCCTCGAAAGCCAGCAGAAGCCCGGCTTGTTCAAGAACATCCTGCTGGGAGTGTGCGAAGAGGTCGAGGGCGGTAGCTCGTTGAGCGAGGCCATGGGCAAGTACCCCAAGGCGTTCGATCACTTGTTCGTCAAGATGGTCAACGCGGGTGAAATCGGTGGTGTGCTCGATGTGATCCTCCAGCGACTCTCCGAGTTTATGGAGAAGAGCGAGCGGCTCAAGCGCAAGATCAAGGGTGCGATGGTCTACCCGATCGTCGTGATGCTGGTCGCGACGGTGATCCTGACCGGGATTATGGTCTTCATTATCCCGAGCTTCGAGGAGATCTTTATGGACTTCGAGGTCGAGCTTCCGGGCTTGACCCTGGGGCTGATCGCGACGAGCCGATGGATCGCCGGGACTGGTTCAGTCAGCGGGCAGTGGCCGGGCTGGATTTTCATTGTCGGCGGCGGTCCGGTGCTCTGGATCTCGTACAAGCTCATCAAAAAGACGCCTCCCGGGCGCGTGGTCTTTGACACGCTTGTCCTCTGGATCCCGGTGCTGGGCACATTGGTCAAGAAGACCGTGATCGCTCGTTTCACACGGACGCTGGGCACCTTGATCAGCGCTGGTGTGCCGATTCTCGAAGCGGTGATGATCACCTCGCAGACCTCGGGCAACTACAAGTTCGAGAAGGCGCTGCGCAATGTGCACGATTCGATCCGCGAGGGCGAGACCTTCGCGTCGCCTCTGCGTGAGTCCAAGACCTGTGATGCGATCGTGGTCAACATGATCGATGTGGGCGAGGAGACGGGCGAGATGGACGCGATGCTCCTCAAGATCGCGGACAACTACGACGAGGAGGTCGATGTGGCCGTGGCGTCGCTGGTGTCGCTGCTCGAGCCGTTGATGGTGGTGGTGCTCGGTGTCATGGTCGGTACGATCGTGGTCGCGATGTTCCTGCCCATGATCGCGATGCTCGAATCGCTCGGCGGCTGATGCTCGGCGATTGATGCATCGGGGGTTGATGCCCCCCGATGATCGGAGAATGACTGATCGGGGAAATGACGAAACGAAACCTATTGGCGGAACCTATTGGCGGAACCTATGACACACAGATCAACACAACACGAGCACGCAACGGCGGGCGATGCCCGATCGCTGTCCCCGTGGGCCCGTGGCTTCACGCTCATCGAGCTGCTGGTGGTGATCGCGGTCATCGGGATCCTCGCGGGCTTGGTGCTCTCGGCGACCAACCGGGCGCTCAAGTCGTCCAAGCGGATCGCGGCTCAACGCTCGGCCGAGGCGCTCGTGCAGGCGATCGAGCAGTTCGAGAGCCAGTTCGGGTTCCTGCCCCCGCTGGTGCACGACGGGGTGGGCGTGAGCGCTAACGCCAATAAATATCGCCCGCTGCTCTATGATGGATCGTTTGCCGAAGACGGCCCGATCCTGGAAGTGACCGGCGGCCCGACGACTTTTTATACCGTCACCATCTGGTCAGAGGGGCTTGATTTCCACTTCTTCCGCCGCCGCACGGGCTCGGGGAGCGATGATATCGATCTCTCCAGCGGCACCGGGTGGGACGACGATGCAGCGTGGGACGATCGGCGCTATAGCAAGTACTCGCTGGCGTACTACCTGGCGGGCGTGCTCGATCGGGATATCGACGGCGTGCGTGGGGCGGGCTTCGCACGCCCCAATATCGACGGCTCGTACCTGGGCGTGGGCTACCCGGTGGGTTCATCACGCGATCGGTACGAGCCGATGATCGATGTGGACCGGCGCGGTGTCCGCGTGGCGATTGACTACATCGATCCCAACGAATACCCGGAGCATCTGCTCGATGGCTCGGACCCAAAGGATCGCGATGCGGCGTACAACGACTATGAGCCGTACCAACGCCGGGCGCTGGTGTCGCTCGTGGATTCGTTCGGCAACGCGTACCGCTACTACCGCTGGGAATCGGGGCGGTTTGAGAACGGGCGACTGGTCGTCGAGAACGAGCTGGATCTCAACATCCCGCCCGTGCTGATCGATCCGGTGCTGACCGCACGCGTCGAGAATAACCCGGCGAATCTCGATGTGGCCAATATCGACGACGCGGATTTCACCCAGGGCGATTCGAAGCTGCGAAATGGACGGTTCGCGGTGGTGAGCGCCGGGCCAGATGGATTGTTTGGGACGGAGAGTATTGAAACGATCGCGGACTACTTCCGGATCGATGTGCCGACGGATCTCGAAGAGATCGCCGAGCTGCGTCGTGATGTCTGGAAAGATAACGCGGTCGGGATCGGGAACTGATGAATGAAACCCAAGCACAATCAATGACCAACGGACAGGGGCGATGCCTCCATGGGCGTATGCGCCGTGCGTTCACGCTTGTTGAGATTCTGGTCGTGATCGTGATCGGCCTGGTGATCCTGAGCATCGCGGTGCCGGCGTTCCAGACGATGGCGTATTCATCGAACCAGTCCCTGGCGGTCAACGGCCTGCAGGCCGGGGCCCAGATGGCCCGGGATACCGCGGTGATCTCTGGGCAAGACGGCGCGGTGGTCTTTGTCTTCGAGCCTGATGTCGGTCGGATGCAGATCATCCCGGCTGTCAAGGTCGGGACCATCCGCGAGCGGACGCCGGCGAACACCGGTACCAGCGGGGCGTTGATCGAGTCGCCGTACTTCGATCGCGATGTGTTTGTGCCCTCTTCGATCGGTCAGACGATCGATATGCCTCGGTTCTGGAATGTCCGCGGGTTTGCCCCGGCGGGCTCGATGATCGATTATGATTCGATCGGCGGCGAGTACGCCGTGTGGTATACCTCCGTCGCCTATGGCGGGACCACCGCGAATGATCCGATCAAAGACATCGCCCACTGGCTCTTCCCGGAGTCGGGCTTCTTCCCTCATGATGCCCAGATCAGCGGCGGCCCAATCGACGGGAGCCTCTCGGCGGTCGATCGCACGCGTCCGACCGCTCGTCAGTCGTTTATGATCCGCTTCGAGGGACGCACCGGGATCCTGAGTCGAGACTCGGGCACGGCCCTCTTTGTGAGCCCACGCAACAGCCAGCAGCGCCCCTACGGCAACCGCCCAGCCCTCGATGAGCTTCCCCAGCGGGTTGATCTGGCCGACAGCATCGCGGTGTGGGCGGCGCGCACGATCGAGACGGGTGATCTCGACGCCAACGGCTTTTCGTACGCGACCCCGGACGATGTGCTTCGTGAGCAGCTCATCGGCAACCAATCCAATGACACGATCCTCGTCAAGCCCGTCACACGGCTGGCGCTCTATGACGAGCGCAAGCTCGCTGTCGGTGCTCAGGCACGCGGGCTCAACCGCGAGACCAACACGCTGTACGAGCCCTTTGATCAGGAGAGCGCGAGCGACCAGATCGGGTTTGACAAGGCGCTCTTCGGCGGCGTGGGCGATGCCGCGATCGTCGAGCGGATCGATCAGTGGATCAACGGCAACACGACCTTTGTGCGTGATGGCGATACGGATCTGAACTTTGAGGACGAACCCTTGGCGCGGATCTACCTGATCCAGCCGTACACCGGCGAGCTCCAGGAGGTGCTGCGATGAACACAGGTGATCGTCCAATCAATATGCAGAGCACCGAACGCGGTTTCTCGCTTGTCGAGGTGCTCATCGCGATCTTGGTGCTCGCGATCGGGATGCTCGGTCTGGGCGCGATCTTCCCGGCGATCATCGCCGAGCAGCGCGACTCGTTCGAGGCCATCGAGGGCGAGCAGGTCGCCGAGGTGGCCGAGGCGCAGATCACATCGAACCGTGAGTTCATCGATTTCTCGCTGATCAGCTCGGTGTTCAATAAGAAGAGTACAACCGCCAACGAGCGCTACGCCTATGAATGGGTCGTGCCTCAGGATGGGACGAACTACTACGGGTGGAGCTCGCCAATTCCAGGATTCAAAATACCTGGAGATATTGAAACGGGGCTTTGGAGCTTTAAAATCAATTCTGGAGTTGGATCACCACCCGTACCAGAACTCGTACTCGCCAATGCGAACCCTGAACTGACCCAGATCCCGGTGTCCGCGCGGGTGCACCCCGCGCCGTACTCGGGCAAGGACCCCAAGTATGTCTGGGATCTGGCGCTGCGTCGTGAGCCCGCGGGCGATCGGTTGCAGGCGGCCATCTTTGTCCGCCGGATCGATACACGCCTGCGGATCCCCAGCGGGTACTCGCTGAGCGATGCGCTCACCGGCGGCAACGGCTATCCGGATAATGCGCTGCTCCCCGTGGCGATCAACGCGGCCAACGGCCGGGTCACGGTCGATAACGGCGAGCCAACAAGTGTGTACGCCGCGATCCAGGTGCTCGAGACCGAAGTGCATGAAGCACACCTTGATTGGCTGGTCTTCACCGACGGGCGCAACCCGAATATCGACACCTCTGTTGGCTTTGCGGCCAAGGTCGGGCAGAAGCTCCTCGACAATACCGGCGTGGTGCGCACGGTCGTGGGGCTGCCCACCATCGATCCGGGTGATCCGCTCTCGGGCGAGCGGGTGGTGCAGGTCGATCCGCCGTTCACGCTCCAGAACGCGGGCGGTGCGGACAGCGCGACGAGGGTCGCTGGGAACTCAGATCAAATCGATTGGGACGACGAGCGGGCCAGCTGGGTCCGCCAGGTCATCTTTACACCCCGTACGCCGGTGGGGATTCGGCTCGTCACTTTGGAGGAATCTCCATGAGCATGCAGAATCAGACCAATCATCACGCGGACAGCCGCGCGGCTCGCAAGGGCTTCACCATCGTCGAGATGATGGTGACCATCGGGATCCTCGTGCTCGTCACGGCTGGGGTCGCGACGATCTTTAACACGCTCGGCGATACCGTCGCCAAGGGGCGCAAGCTCTCGGAGCTCAACCAGTTCGCCGCCAGGCTCGAGCGGGTGATGCGCGAGGACTTCGAGGGCATGACCCGCGACGGGTTCTTGGTGATCGTCAACAAGAACGCCAACGAGGGCAACGATGTCCAGCTCTTCCGTGGCGAGAAGACGGACATCGACAATGCGCTCTCCGGGGGCTTCTCAAGCAACCCGGGTCGGATCCGTCGCAGCGACGAGATCATGTTCTTCCGCACGGGCGAGTTCGAGACCGCCCGCAAGGCGATCGCGCCCAACATGATCGCCCGCTCGCACGAAGCCGCGATTTATTATGGGCACGGGCAGAAGCGTCCGCCCGAGCTGGCCAATGCCAATGCATCGACCAACCTGTTCTTCAATCCCCAGCCGTGGGACTCGAACTACACCAATCCAGCCGGGATCGATGCTCGCGTCGGGGTCAACAACCCCGGGCAGATCAATCCCAATGAGTTTGCCAGTGACTGGGCGCTGCTGCGTCATGTGACGCTCTTGGTGAACCCGCGTGGGCCCGGGCAGTTTGTGCCCGCCGAGCTCTTCGGGCTCGATCGCAATAACTTTGGCGGCACGGATCGCTCGTACCTCGAAGACTCGCCCCGCCAGTACGCCCTCCAGCCCGCGGCCCGGAGTATCTTTACTTCGCTGAGCGGATCGGATAGCGAGATCG
>Ga0209344_10002144_pt1 | contig 22923 bp, 20 predicted proteins | sample Cruoilmetagenom6_FD_187293 | JGI IMG/M metagenome (GOLD analysis project Ga0209344, IMG submission 187293) | Oil polluted marine microbial communities from Coal Oil Point, Santa Barbara, California, USA - Santa Barbara Oil Seep Sample 6 (SPAdes)... | ecosystem: Environmental > Aquatic > Marine... | reverse complement strand
GGCCAGATTCCCCAGCGCCGTGGTCACATCCACTTCCGCCAGCGCATCGGCCGCTTCGCGCAAGCGGTCGGTCTCGGCCAGCACCGCGTCATGCAGCCGGGTAAAAATCCCGATCTCGATTTCCAGCGCCGCATCATGGGCCCGGGCGATATGGCCCTCAAGCTCGGCCAGTTCGGCTGTGGTAAAGCGCATGGCATTGGCCATGGTCTGGCGATGGATAAAACTGGCATTGAACGGCTCGGCCAAGAGCCGCGCGCCGAAATTGGCCGGCACTTCGACGAAATAGCCCAGCACATTATTATGCTTGATTTTCAGCGCCCGGATATCGGTTTCACCGGCCAGCCGCGCTTGCAGGGCGGCAATCACCCCCCGGCTTTCCGTCGCCAGGGCCCGCTCCCGGTCCAGCGCCGCATCATAGCCTTGGCGCACAAAGCCGCCATCGCGCGCCAGATTGGGCGGTTCGTCGCCAATCGCCCGGCCCAGTTCCTCGGCCAGATCTTCGGGCGCTGCCGCCAGCACTTTGGCCAAAGCGGATAGCCCTTCGGGCAAATCATCCTGCTGGCGGATCAAATCCCCCAGCGCCCGCGCCCCGGCAATCGCCCCCCCGATGCTGACCAGATCGCGCGGCCCGCCCCGGTCGAGCGCCAGCCGCGTCAAGGCGCGGGTAATGTCGGGCACAGCGCGCAAGGCCTGCCGCAGGCGGGCTGTGAACTGGCTGTTCTCGACGCAGGTCTCGACCATATCGAGCCGCGCATTGATTTGCGCTGCATCAGCCAAAGGGGCCGCCAGCCGCCGCGCCAATAGCCGCGATCCCGCCGACGTCAGTGTCTGGTCGATGGCCTGTCGCAGGGAGCCCTTGGTCTCGCCGCGATTGGTGATGAGTATTTCAAGCGAACTGCGCGTTGCCGCATCAATCGCCATCAGCTTGCCCTGGGCCTCGGTCACCGGTGCCCGCAGGGCCACCGCGCCGCCCTTTTGCGCCTCGGTGACATAGGCAATCAAGGCCCCGAGCGCCGCCCGGCCCGCGCGGGTAAAGGCGCTCGGGTCAATGCCGTTAAAACTTTGCCGCAAGCGATCCGAGGCCAGTTCGGAATCAAAGCTTTCACTATCCAATAGCGTCAGATGCGCCTTGAGCCCGGGGGGAAATAGCGGCTCGCCGGACAGCAATTCATGGGCGGTTTTCGCCATGATCACTTCGGCGGGCGCGATCCGCCCCAGAGCATCGCTCAAGCTCTCCCCATCGAGATCGGTCACCCAGGTCTCGCCGGTGGAAATATCGGTCCAGGCAAGGGCGAAATCGGTTTCCCCATGCCGGATCATGGCAAGAGACGCGAGAAAATTATTGGCCCGGGCGGGCAAAAGATCGTCTTCGGTCAGGGTGCCGGGCGTCACCAGCCGCACCACGTCGCGTTTGACCACCGACTTGCCGCCGCGCTTTTTCGCCTCGGCGGGGTCTTCCATCTGCTCGCAGATCGCGACCCTGTGCCCGGCGGAAATCAGTTTTTTGAGATAATCCTGCGCTGCATGCACCGGCACACCGCACATGGGAATATCATTTTCCAGATGCTTGCCGCGCTTGGTCAGCACAATTCCGAGGGTTTGCGAGGCGATTTCCGCGTCCTCGAAAAACAGTTCGTAGAAATCCCCCATGCGGTAGAACAGCAGGAAGCCGGGATTGATCGATTTGATCTCGAAAAATTGCGTCATCATCGGCGTCATCGCCGCCTGAGGGGCGGGGCTGGACGCAGAGTGAGCGGGCGCCGGATCGTAAGGGGCTTGATCCATTAAAAAGACTGGGTTCCTGAAATCGCAAGTGGGCGAGACTAGGGCAGTTGGCAATTAAATCCAACCGCCCCCGGTGCCACAATTCAGGTTATTTTTCGCCCAATATATCGCGCCACGAATATTGCGGCTGGTAACCCAGTTCCGCACGTGCCCGGTCAATGCCGATCAACGTATCGTGCGGCCCGGTGCCGGGGCGCAGTTTCGTCTCGGGAAAGCAGCGTTTGAGCAGCTCTTCATTGGTCATTTTCATATTGGTATCGGCAGCGGCCAGCGTGTAATTGCGCGCGGCCTTGATGTCGGCCTTCAGCGCCAGCCAGATGCCTTGCGCAATGTCGCGGCTGTCCACATAGCCCCAGAGATTGAATTTCTTCTCCTCGGGCTTCTCCCAATAGGGGGGCAAATGGTCGTAACCGGTCTCGTGGCCTTCAATGTCGTAATAGATATTGGAAAACCGTAAGCCGAGAATCGGCATGCCATGCAGGCGGAAGAAATGTTCTGCCATCTCTTCGCTGACCGCCTTTGAAATCCCGTAGGAGCCAGTCGGGATGGCCGGTTCATCATCATGGGTCGGCAAGATGTCGGGCACATGCTTGTCATAGGGAAAGCCGAGCACGGTTTCCGAGGAGGCCCAGACCACTTTTTCCATGCCGAGCGCGACGGCGGCCTGAAACACATTATAGGTCGCCAGCGTATTGGTGTGAAACCGCTTCGCCCCGGTGAAGTGATCGAAATCGGGATTGGCGTTTGCCGCCAGATGCACCACGGCGTCGCAGCCATGCAGGCAGGCAAAGGTATCGCCATAATGGGTCAGGTCCACATGGCGGAAGGACCCTACATCCTGCCGTGGCGGGGCAATGTCGAGATTGACGACCTCATAGCCCTTGTCGGCCAGCATTTTGACGATAACGGCACCAATGCCGCGCTCGGGCGTACCCGATCCGCCGGTAACTGCGATGGTTTTCATGGGGCATGTCTCCTCAGTTTTTGGGCGGCCCAACGGGACCGCATAGATTGTATTTTGAAACGCCGTCATTGCGAGGCGGCAAAGCCGCCAAAGCAATCCAGAGTCTCAAGCACTGTGCCTGCTGCTCTGGATTGCCGCGCGCCCTTCGGGCGCTCGCAATGACGGGTTCCGGCCTACTGGATCGGCGTATAGGTCAGATAGCTGAAATCCGCCGCAAGCGCCGTCCCGTTCAAATCCTGCGCACAAACGCCAATGAACGCGCCGGTAAACGAGCCATGTTCCGCGTGCCCGCCGCATTCATCCGACAAGAGCGACGCATCCAGCACCGGCCCGAACGGCGTCATCTCCCCGCCCTCGAGCGCATAGGCAAACTGCAATTGCGAATCCTTGACCGTCACCCCAAGCCGCAGCTTGCCGTCATTGGGAATACTCAGCGGCTCGCCATGAAAGGTCAGCTTGCCATCGGGATGGCTGGCCTCGGAACTGATAATCATCAATTCGCGCTGCCCGTCCGCGCGCGCTGTCACCGTCAGATAGTGGAAATTATAGCGCGAATAATAGGCGGTCAGCCCGGCCATTTGCCGTTCATCTGTCGGCGAGAAATCGATCTCGGTTTCCGCCTGATAATTGAAATGCTGCTGCCGGCGCGCCACCAGCGCCTGTTCAAACCACGAGCCAATCGATTCGCGGCCATAAAGCCGAAGCACGCCCGGCTTGGCTGTCAGCGAGAAAATCCGTTCCGGTTCCGGCGTGCGCAACCATTGCAGGTCAATCGGCAGCTCAGCGCTGTCAAAATCATAGCGCTTCGCTTCCCAGTATTTGTTTTCATCGCGGACGGCGGGCAGGTCGACCTCAAGCGCGGGCACCGGCCCGTCCTTGACCCAGAGCCAGCCATCGTCGCGCCATTCGGCTTGCTGAATCCCGGTTTCCCGCCCCAGCACGCAGCGGCGTTTCTGCGTCGTCGGGCGGCCCATCAAATGCACCACATAGGTTTTGCCATCCGGCGTCTCGACAATATCGCCATGGCCCGAACGCTGCACCGGGTTCAGCGGATGGTCCTTGGCGGTAATGATATGTTTTTGCGGATGCAGTTCATACGGTCCCGCGAGCTGGCGCGCGCGGGCAAAGGTGCAGGCATGGTCGTAACCAGTGCCCCCTTCCGCCGTCAGCAGATAATACCAGCCGTCCCGCTTGTAGAGATGCGGCCCCTCGACCAGTTTCAGATCGGTGCCGGTAAAAATGTTTTGGCGTGTCCCCACCAGCTTTTGCGCCACCGGATCATATTCCTGCGCCGCGATCCCGGCAAACAGCAGCGGACGCACCCGATGGTCCCACATCATGTTGAGAAACCACTTCCGCCCGTCATCATCATGAAACAGCGAGGGATCAAAGCCCGAGGAATTGATATAGACCGGATCGGACCACGGCCCCTCGATGGTCGGGGCGGTGACGATATAATTATGCGCATCCTTGAACGAGCCGTCCTTGCGCTTCACATCGGTATAGACGAGCCAGAATTGTTCCCCGTCATGGGTCAGGCACGGCGCCCAGATACCGCAGGAATCCGGGTCCCCGCGCATGTCGAGCTGCGACTTGCGGGTTAAGGGCCGGGTGATCAGCTCCCAATTGGCCAGATCTTTTGAATGATGGATTTGCACCCCGGGAAACCATTCAAAGGTCGAGGTGGCGATATAATAATCCTTGCCGACCCTTAAGATCGACGGGTCCGGGTTAAACCCGGGCAATATCGGATTTTGAACAAGTGGCATATCGGGCTCCTGTCTCCCTTTGCGCTTGGGGCAAAGGTGGCGCTTTGGCGCCGGATAAGGGTCTGAGCTAGCTGTTTTTTGCAGTCAGGGTAGTGCCGCAATCGCTTCACCTCTCCCTTGGGGGAGAGGTCGGCGCAAAGCGCCGGGTGAGGGGGCCTTCACTGATATGGGAAAAGGCCCCCTCACCCCGGCCCTCTCCCCCAAAGGGAGAGGGAGAAGATCAAACAAACCTGTTGATCAGGTTCTCGAGATATTCCTGACGGCCCGAACGCGGTTGCGGGTCGAGATCATCTGTCTCAACGCGCGCCGCAATCTCCTCGAGCGAACGTTCGCCCTTCAACATCGCTTGCGCTTCCTTGCCGTTCCAGCCGGCATAACGTTCCTCAAGGAACTTGTCATAGGTGCCGTCCTCAATGATCGCCGCTGCTGCTTTCAACCCTCGGGCACAGGTATCCATGCCGCCGATATGGCCATGCAGCAGGTCTTCCGCATCAATCGACTGCCGCCGCAATTTCGAATCGAAATTGGTGCCGCCGGTGCTGAAACCGCCCGCCTTGAGGATGTGGTAATAGGCCAGCGCCACTTCCGGCACGTTATTGGGGAACTGGTCGGTGTCCCAGCCGGACTGGTAATCATTGCGGTTCATGTCGATGGAGCCGAAAATCCCGTGCGCCGCCGCCATCGCCACTTCATGCTCGAATGTGTGCCCGGCCAAAATCGCGTGGCCCACCTCGATATTGACCTTCACCTCTTTTTCCAGCCCGTATTTTTTCAAAAATCCATAGACCGTCGAAACGTCATAATCATATTGGTGCTTGGCCGGTTCCTGCGGCTTCGGCTCGATCAGGATCGCGCCTTTAAAGCCGATCTTGTGCTTGTAATCGACCACCATGGAGAGCATGCGCGCCATCTGGTCCAGTTCCTGGCCGAGATTGGTATTGAGCAGCGTTTCATAGCCTTCGCGCCCGCCCCACAGCACATAATTCTCGCCGCCAAGGCGATGGGTCACATCCATATTCGCCTTGATGGTCGCCGCCGCATAGGCAAACACATCCGGGTCCGGATTGGTCGCCGCCCCTGACATGAAACGGCGGTTGGAGAACAGGTTGGCCGTGCCCCAAAGCAGTTTGGTGCCGGTCTCGGCGATCTTTTCCTCAAAGATATCGCCAATCTTGTTCAGCCGTTTCACCGATTTGGCATAGCTCTCGCCTTCGGGCCGCACATCGGCATCGTGAAAGCAGAAATAGGGCGCGCCGAGCAGGGTGAACAATTCAAACGCCACATCGGCTTTCACCTTGGCGTGGTCCATATCGTCGCCATACCAGGGCCGGTCAAATGTGCGCCCGCCAAACGGGTCGCTGCCTTCCCAGGCAAATGAATGCCAATAGGCGACGGCAAAGCGCAAATGTTCCTTCATCGGCTTGCCGAGCACGATTTCGTCCGGGTTGTAATGGCGGAAGGCGAGCGGATTGGTGCTCTCGGGGCCTTCATATTTGGCGGGGGTCAGCCCCTTGAAAAAATCGGTCATGCAATTGCCTCCTCAATGGCAGGATAAAGCGCGCGGTAACGCGCATATTGATTTGTATAGGCCTCGACCAGCGCCGCATCGGGCGTGATCACTGATTTGATCTCGGGCATGGTGCAGACCGCGCGCGGGTCCGCGCCCTCCGCTGCACAAAGCCCCAGTCGTGCCGCGCCAAAGGCACCGCCGAAATCCCCGTCATGGGGCACATGGATGTCCATGTTCAGATTGGTGGCGATCATTTTCAGCCAAAGCTGGGAATTCGAGCCGCCGCCAACAGCGAGCAGCCTGTCGATCTTCGTGCCCGCATCCGCGAGCACCCGCTGGCTGTCGCGAAAGGCAAAAGCAACGCCCTCCATCACCGCCTGCGCCAGCCGCGCCGGATCGCTCACATGTGAGAGGCCGGTAAAACTGCCGCGCGCCCCGGCATTATTATGCGGCGTGCGTTCGCCCGAGAGATAGGGCAGGAAAATCTCCGCTCCCGGCCCCTTGAACTGCGCTTCTGCGTCGCCGGCCAGTTTGGTCGCGCCTTGCCCGGTAATTTTCGCCAGCCAGTTGAGACTGTCCGTTGCCGAAAGGATCACGCCCATCTGGTGCCAGGTGTCCGGGATCGCATGGCAAAACGCATGCACGGCACCGTCCACATTGGGCCGGAACTTGTCATTGGAGACAAACAAAACCCCCGAAGTGCCGAGTGAGACAAACCCGTCCCCCGGCTGGATCGCGCCAATGCCGCAGGCCGAGGCCGCATTATCACCGCCACCACCGGCAATAATCACCGGTCCGGTCATGCCCCAGCGTGCCGCCAGTTCGGCTTTCAATTGCCCCGCCGGGGCCGAGCCTTCAACCAGCGCCGGCATATGCGACCGCGTCAGCCCGGTCGCCGCCAATAGCGCATCCGACCAGTCGCGTTTGCCCACATCGAGCCAGAGCGTGCCCGAGGCATCGGACATGTCCTCAAAATAGTCGCCCGACAGCAAGAGCCGGATATAGGCCTTGGGCAGCAGCACCCTGGCGATCTGCGCAAAGATTTCCGGCTCGTGCTTCCGAACCCACTGGATTTTCGGCGCGGTAAAGCCCGGCATGGCGATATTGCCGGCAATCGCCCGGGATTCAGGGCAGGCGGTTTCAATCTCGGCGCATTCCGCGCTCGAGCGCCCGTCATTCCAAAGGATCGCCGGGCGCAGCACCTCATCGGCGTCATTGAGCAAGGTCGCCCCATGCATTTGTCCGGAAAGCCCGAGTCCGCGCACCGCCGCCAATTCAGCCGGGTGCGATTTCGACAAGGCGTCGACGGCGGCCAGCACGGCCTGCCACCAATCGGCGGGGTTTTGTTCCGACCAGCCCGGCTGCGGCCGCATCACCTCAAGTGGCGCGCTGGCCTCGGCCAGGGCCTTGCCGGCCCGGTCGATCAACATGGCTTTGACACCCGAAGTGCCGATATCGAGACCGAGATAGGTACTCATGAGGTACGTACCTCAAAACGAATAATCATGTTTCTCCTCCCGGGACGGGCCTTTTTGCGGTCCCGTCATGCTTTTCTGTCAGCTGATCCCTGACTGATTAGCGCAAATTATCGCGAAGGAAAATACCGATTTCAATCGGCGCGCCCGAAAACCCCGCATTCTCGCCCAGCGCAATCTGCCGTGCGGCGGCAATCGCGGCGCGAATTTCCCCGTCCGGGTTCTGGTCAATCACCACATCCATCGCCCCGGATTTGAGCGCTACACGGGTTGATTCGGTCAGTTCATGGGCGATCACCCGCAAGTCTCCGGCCCGCCCGCTTGCCTTAAGCGCATCAATCAGCCCGGCATTGCCCGCGCCCATCGAATAAAGCCCTTTGAGATCGGGATGCGCGGCCAAAAGCGCCTCAACCGCCGCCCCGGTCGCCTCCGCCTCGTCAAAACCCTCTTTCGGTCCGATCAATTGCAAATGCGGAAATTCTGCCCCGGCAATCTCGCAAAATCCTTCATAGCGTTCGCGATGGTCGGCGAGATCAAGCGAGCCGGCAATCAGCCCGATCTTGCCCGTTCCGGCGCAAAACCGCCCCATCAGCCCCGCCGCCGTCCGTCCCGCCGCACGATTGTCGATACCGATAAATTGCCGCCGTGCCGTGCCGGGCAGGTCCGAAACCAGCGTCATCACCGCAATGCCGCGCGCCGCTGCCGCATTCACCGCCGCCCGCGCGTCCGCGTCATCGGTCGCGACCACAATGGCGCAATCACAAGCCTCGGGGCTTAGCCCCTCCAGCTCCGCCGCCAGCGCCGCGCTATCAAAGGCGCGCACAAAATGCGTGCTGATCTGCAATCGCTCGGCCGCCGCCTGCTCTGCCTGCGCCGCAATCGCCGCCGCCAGTCCCTTCATGAACTGGTTGGCGCCCACCGGCATGATGAAATGAATATGGATCGCCCGCGACCGCGCCAGCAGCGAGGCGGAAAGGTCGCGGCGAAAGCCGATCGCTGCAATCGCTTTCTCGACCTTTTCGATTGTGCCTTGCCGCACGCCGGGGCGATTGTTCAGCACCCGGTCCACCGTGGCGAGCGACACCCCTGCCTGCCGCGCCACATCATGCACCGTCGCCCGTTTCATCCCCCGCTCAGCACTCACGCATCACCTCAGCCCAATCTGCCCCAGAATTGGCCCGCCCCGCCCCCAAGGTCAACCGCGATCACGCAAAGACCTGGCGTCAGGTTTTGATTCCATCAAAACTTGATAAGCTTTAGAGCTGGCAGCCAGCAACATGCAAAAAAGAGGACGTCATGGCCATTTCGGTGTCGGCATTCGGGGAATTTGAGGGGCAGCGGGTCGATCAGGCCGTATTGCACAGCACAGATGGCGTCAGCGTCAGCCTGACCAATTGGGGCGTCACCGTGCGCGACTGGCAGGTGCCGGTTGGGGGCGGCATGCGCTCGGTCGTCCTCGGCTTTGACAATTTTGCCCCCTATCCCGAACACAGCCCCCATCTCGGCTCCCTTGCCGGGCGCGTCGCCAATCGCATTGCCGGCGCGCGTTTCGAGCTCAACGGCAAAACCTATGATCTGGTGCCCAGTGCAGGCAAAAACCAGCTGCATGGCGGCCCCGAAGGCATTGGCCGCAAGGTCTGGGCGATGGAGCCGGACAGCGCAGCCAACGCGGTCAAGTTCACCCTCGACAGCCCCGATGGGGCGATGGGCTATCCCGGCAATGTCCATTTCGAGGCGGTCTATACCCTTGAGGGCAAAAAGCTGAAACTGGCGCTCTCCGCCACAACCGATGCGCCAACCCCGATCAGTCTGGTCCAGCATCAATATTTCAATCTCGGCACCGGTCCGAACGTGCTTGATCATCATGTGCAATTGGCCGCCGGTGCCCGCACCCTGCTCAGCCCCGATCTGGTGCCGACCGGCGAGATCACCCCCGTCGCCGGCACGGATTATGATTTCCGCCAGGGCAAAAATCTCTACGGGCCCGACGGCAAGCCGTTCGATTATGATCTCAATTACGTGCTCGATTGCGGTCGCGATCTGGCCGATCCGGTCGCCATCGTCACCGCACCCGAGGGCGATTTGACCTTAAAACTCTGGACCGACCGGCCCGGCCTGCAATTTTATAACAGCGTCACCACCGACATTCCGGTGCCTGGGCTCGGCGGCAAAATGTATAAAAATCACGCTGGCCTCTGCCTTGAGGACCAGATGTTCCCCGACGCGCTGCATCACCGGCATTTCCCCAATATCATTTGCACGCCGGAAAAGCCTTATAGCCATTGGTGCGATATCGAGATCGGCTAGCTGCCGGAAACCGCCCGCGCCATGCCCTCAAGATTGCCAAGGCTCAAAAACCCGCTGCCAAGCGCGGCCAGCAAGGCGGCATGAAAGGCCACCACAAACAGGGTGCGCAACTGGTAGGAGGCTTTGGATTGCTTGTGCCGGTAGCGGTGCTGCGCCAGAAGGCCGCCGATAATGCCGCCCAATAGATCGACGGTAAGCAGCGTCGTCTCGCGGATGCGCCACCAGCCGAACACGGCGGCCTGCTTGTCGCGGCTGTAAAGATACATCGAAAGCCCGCCCATCACGGCATAGACCACCAGAATTTCCACCGGTGCCCGGCCCAGAATGACCACGATCTGCGCCAGCAAAAACAGCATGACCGCGGTCACCAGATGAAACGGCAATTGCCGGGCAATTTCTTCGGCCCCCAGCACTTTGACATTTTCTGCCGCCGGCTTGCCATTGCGGCCCGCCACCAGATCAAGCTCCAGCTCGTCGCCCTTTTTGGGGCGCGGCCCATGGCTGTCAAAGGCTTTTACATGCACGAAAATCCGCTCGGTGCCACCTGCCTGGCGGGCAAAACCATAGCCTTTGTCATCTTTCCATTCCACCAGGTTCGCAGTCACGCGCGGCATGCTTCAATTCCTTCGACCCTTGCGCGCCCCCGCAAAACGAATGCGAAGCGTAACCCTGCAAAGGTTAATATTCGTTCACCATTGGCCGCGAAGGCACACGCCAAAATGTATCCTTCGCCCCTCAGGTATGAGATTCGGTCCCGTTTACTCTGTTGCCATGGTCAGTGTCCACCCGCTTTGGGCGGCCGGACGTCGGACAAAGCCGCCCTTGCAGGATGAACAATGAAAGCCCGCTTGTATCCACCCAACCCGCAACGGCGTCCCGAAGGTCTCGGCTGCCAAAGGAACGTAAGCCCGGCTCGGGAGTTGTTTCTCCATAAAGGACATCCGCGTCCGCCAAAGGGACTGACCCCCGATCAGATCAGACCCCGGTAAAAAGGATCTGAAATGACCGTTTATCTCCATGGCCTTTCCACCGCGCTTCCCGCTCACTGTTTGAACCAGACCGAGGTCCGCGATCGTGCCGCGATCCTTTTTGGTGCCAAATATCCGCAGTTCGAGCGCTTGGCCAAAACCTTCGATACAGCGGGCATCGACAAACGCTATTCGGTTGTCCCTATTGACTGGTTTTCTCAAGATCATGGCTGGGCCGACCGCAATCAGGCCTTCATAGAAGGCGCAAAGGCCATGTTCATTGATGCAGCCCAGCGCGCGCTTGATGATGCCGGCTGGCGCGGTGCGGACGTGGATTGCGTCGTCACCGTCTGTTCAACCGGTATCGCCACCCCCTCCCTTGATGCCCAGGCATTCTCGGAGATGGGCTTTCGCCAGGACATTATCCGCGTGCCGGTTTTCGGCCTTGGCTGCGCCGGCGGTGTCTCCGGACTGGCCACGGCAGAATCCATTGCCACCGCCCGCCCGGGGGCAAAGGTATTGCTGGTCGTGGTGGAAACCTGTTCCTTGTCGTTCCGCGCCGATCGTCTGCAAAAGGCGGATATCATTGCGGCAGTCCTTTTTGGCGATGGCTCGGCAGCGGCCTGTTTGAGCGCGACCTCCCCCACCACTGATAAAATTGTCGCCTTGGGGCAGGGCCATCAACAGACCTGGCCGGATACGCTTGATATCATGGGCTGGGATGTGGATGAGACCGGCTTTGGCGTTGTCTTTGACCGCTCGATCCCCGCTTTTGTGACCGACGAGTTTGCTGCAGCCACCAGCGGGGCCCTCAAAGCGGCGAACCTGACGCATGAACAGATTGACCGCTATGTCTGCCATCCCGGCGGGGCCAAGGTGGTGGATGCCATTGAAGGCGCGCTGCATCTCGATCAGGGTTCGCTGGATGCGGAACGCGACACGTTGCGGGCCGCAGGGAATATGTCGGCACCAACCGTGATGTTCGTCATGAAGGCGGTCCTCAATGCGGGCAAAACCGGCCAGATGATGGCCTGTGCCCTGGGGCCGGGATTTACGGCCTCCTTCCTGCCCTTCAACGTCAGCATGGCGGCCGCCTGATGCAAACCGCAACCCTCCTCTTTCTGGGTTTTATCATCGTCCAGAGATTGAGCGAACTGGTAATCGCGCGGCGCAATACCGCGCGCCTGCTGCAACGGGGTGCCTATGAGGTCGGGGCCGCGCACTATCCCGTGATGGTGAGCATGCACAGCGCATGGATCGCCGCTCTGGTGATCTTTGGCTATGACGAAACGGTCGCCTTCAGCTGGCTCGCCATGTTCGCCCTCCTTCAGATCTTGCGCGTCTGGATTCTTGTCAGTCTGGGAAGCCGCTGGACGACCCGCATCATCATCCTTGAGGAGCCGCTCGTCATACGCGGACCGTTCCGGTATTTTGCGCATCCCAATTACATGCTGGTCGTGGCCGAAATCATCGTCGCCCCGATGGTGCTGGGGCTGGTATGGGTCGCCTTGGTGTTCACCGTATTGAATGCTGCGATGTTGTGGGTGCGTATCGGCGTCGAGCACAAGGCGCTCGCCCCGCTTCGGGCGACCTAGCCGGTTCTCCGGGACAGGCGCTTCGGCATCTGGTCCCTCTGGCCCTCATTGCGCCCCTTTGCCCTGGCTGGGCGCATACCCGAATCGTCGCGAAAAGGCCCGGGAGAACGCGGCAGCGCTGCCAAAGCCCACATGGGCGGCCGCAGATTTGACGCTGCGCCCTGTGCCCAGTTCAACCCGTCCCAACACCAGCCGCCAATAATTGAGATAGGCACCGGGCGAGTCACCAACCGTCTGTTTGAAGACGGTGATGAACTGCCCCCGTGACATGCCGGCGATGGCGGCAAGGTCCGCGATTTGCCATTGCCGCAAGGGATTGTCGTGCATGGCGACAAGGCTCATATGCAGCTTGGGATGGGCAAGCCCCGCCAGCAATCCGGCACCGACTGTCCCCATGGCGATGGCCTTGCGGATCGCGAGCACCACAACCACCTCGCAGAGCCGCGCCTGAATACTGCCGCCACCGCAGCGGGCATTTTCCACCTCGCCAACGATCAGCTCGGCCAGACCGCGTAATTGCGGTGCCTCGGCCAAGGAGATGCGCACTTCGTCCGGCAAGGCACCGATCAACGGATTCCCGCTATCGCCAAAATCCACCCTGGCCGCCGCGCATAACCGCACCCCGTCCGGCAAGGCCTGGCTGGACCGGGCGCGGTAAAGCAGATGGGTTGGCATCCCGGTATTATTTTCGTCAATGATCAGCAGATTCGCATTGTGAGCCGCATCGCAATGCGTCGTACGAAGCGCAAAGGCTTTCAAAAAAGCCGTCAGCCGATCATGCTTTAGGTCGATGCTTGGATTTTCAGTCATGCTTTTAACCAAAATAGTGATCGAAAATCATTTACGCTGTCGGGAAAGGGCAAACAAGACCACAGCCAAGACAAACGACAGGAGACCGCATGACCGGGGATTCAGCCGCAAAATTCGATAATGCGCGCGCCAGTGAATATGGCCGCCAAAGCCGGATCGGACTGGCCGGATATGACGCCTGTCATGAGCTTTCCGCCTGCATGTTGTCAGCCGCCCTTGGCGAGGGGCGTCCGGCACGGGTGCTGGTTGTCGGTGCCGGGGGAACCGCCGGTGAAATCATTGCCGCCGCGCGGCTGGAGCCGGAATGGTCTTTTGTCGCGGTCGATCCGTCGCCGCCAATGCTCGATCTGGCCCGTGGGCATCTGGCCGAAGCCGACATGGCGGACCGGGTGGAGATGGTGGCGGGCAGCGTTTCTGATCTGGATGCAGACCAGTCCTTTGACGCGGCGATCATGATCGGCGTCGTCCATCATTTGCCCGATGATGCGGCCAAGCGCGATATTCTGGCGCAGACTGCCCGGCGGCTTGCGCCCGGCGCCCCCCTTGTCGTCGCGGGAAATTACCGGGCCTATGCAGCGCACCCCCTGTTCATGGCGGCTTGGGCGAACCGTTGGCGCATGAACGGCGTGCCCCCAAAAGACGTTCAGTCCAAGATGGACAAAATCCTGCAAGGGGCCGAGCCACCCCGGTCGGAAGAGGCGGTAATTTCCCTGCTCACGGAGGCGGGCTTTGAACAGCCTGTCCGCTTCTTTGCCAGCCTGTTCTGGGGTGCATGGTTCACACGGCGCCTGCCAGCGTGACCGATCAGCTCACCCGGCATTTGAGGCCACCCAGCCCGGCGCGTTGGGGTCCACCGGTTCCGTGCCGGACAGCTATACAAGATCAGTTTCCAGCCGCGCCAGCGCCTCAACAAAATCTGCCAGGCGGACCTTCCTGACATTCGCCAAAACTGTCTGAATGTCAGCTCTTTCAAGGGGATTGAAGCAGCTGCCGAACCGCTTAAATGGGCTGCCGGAGTGATGCAGACCGCGAAACCGCAGGACCAACTACCTATTCCTCGCCTTGCTGAAACGCCGCGATTCTCTCGCGTGAACCGTCGACCAGATCGGCAACGGTCACGCTTTGCAATTCCGTCAAAAAGCTCGCGCGTGCCTTTTCCAGCGCCTTTGTTGTGGCCGCATTCGCCGCCTGCTCCAAAAGGCATTGCGGGGCGTCGTCGGATTGCCCGACCGAGAACAGATTGGGCGCGCCCAGGGCCTCATAGACCTCTGCCAGCGAAATTTCATCGAGCTGTCGCGCCAGGTGCCAGCCGCCGTGATGCCCTTTGGTCGAGGCCACGAACCCCGCCTTGCGCAGCCCGGCCATGGTCCGGCGCATCAGCGAGGGGTTGGTGCGGAGCATCTGGCCGATCATTTCCGATGTGACCGGTGCCTCGATCCCGTCGAGATGCAAAAGCACGTGAAGGACGCGGGGCAGGCGGCTGTCGGTGGGCATGGATGATCCTTTCGCTAAAAAAAAGACTATCTCATTCTCTCTTACGTGACAAACAAAAGCACAGGAGATTGACGGGTGATTTTATGTGACCTATAAAGTCACAAGAAAAAGCGAGGCACACATGCAACCCGAAATTGATGGCAAGACGCCGGAGGCATTCTGGCAAGACCGCTATGAAAAGGCCACTGGCGCAACCAGTGGCAAGCCGACCCATACCTTGGAAAGCTACGTCAGCGACCGCGCGCCGGGTTTAGCGCTCGATCTCGGCTGCGCGCGGGGCGACGATGTGGTCTGGCTGGCCCAGCGCGGCTGGCAGGTGCTGGGCGTGGACATTGCCGAAGCGGCACTGACCCACACCTTGGCGAATGCCGAACGCAATGGCGTTACCGACCATGTCCGTCTGGAACGGCACAATCTGGCGGAGAGCTCCCCCAAGGGTCACTTCGATCTGGTCACGGCGAGTTTTTTGCAAACCCCGTTCGACTTTTCATGGGATGAGGTGATCCGCCGCGCCGCCGCCGCCCTGCGCCCCGGCGGGTTACTATTGACGGTGACGCATCAGCGTGTCGCGCCATGGTCCTGGAGCCCGCCAGAGCTGGACCTGCCCGACGCCGAAACGTTGCTGGCCGCGCTCGATCTGCGCCCGGCGGATTGGCAGCGGGTCTTTGTTGGGCCCGTGGACAGGATCGCAAAGCACCCCGACGGTCGGTCCGCGCCCGTAACGGACGCCGTCATCGCGTTGCAACGGCGTGCGGGATAGACCGGCTACGTGGCGGCAGCGCGTCAAATCTGCGTCCGGGTTGCCGGTCAGTTTATCCCCCGCACCCCGGGGGCCATCAGGTTGACGCGATAACCCGGCACCTCGCAAATGTGCTGTCGTACAACTTATATTGACAATAGATCATCAGTAAAATATATGATCAGCACAACAGATCATATAACCATGCGAGATGAACCCCATGCCTGCAATTTTCCGCCTTGATGCCAGTATTCGCGAAGCTGGTTCCGCCACACGTGCCCTTGCGGACAGTCTGGAGACCACGCTGGTGTCCGCGCTCGATACCGCTTCAGTTATCAGACGGGATGTCGGTTTGGCGCCATTGCCTTCAACCGTCTGGGCTGGCGCGGTCTTTGGCCCGCACACGCCCCCCGAGCAGCAGACACCCGAGCAATTGGCCGGCATGGCCCTCGCGACTGAGCTGGTCGACGAACTGGTCAGCGCCGACGCCTATATCTTCGCCATTCCGCTTTATAATTATGGTGTGTCACAGCATTTCAAAGCCTGGGTGGATGTCGTCCTTGCGGAACCGCGCATGGCACCGGGCAGCGAAAGTCTGATCAAGGGCCGTCCGGCCCAGCTCATCGTCGCCCGTGGCGGCGGCTATGGTGAGGGGACGCCCCGCCACGGATGGGATCACGCCACAGCGTGGTACAAACGCGTGCTCGAAGACGTCTGGATGCTCGATGTCGAGCTGATTGAATGCGAGCTGACCCTTGCCGATGTCGTGCCGGCCATGGCGGAGCTGCGTGACCTCGCTGCCAAAAACCTTGCCGGGGCCCATGCCACAGCACGGGAAAAGGGGCAGGATTTTGCCGTAAAACTCAATGGCACGGCCCTCGACTTGCGTACCGCAGAACGCTAAAATGAGTGTATGAGCAATTCTGAACGACCAGCAGCACCGCCTTCTTTTCCTGTGAACCTTGGTTGGGCATTGGCAGCTTTGCTGCGTGCCTACCAAAAGCAGGTTGAAACGGCGCTTGCGGGCCTGCCCGGTGGGTCCCGCGCTTTTTTGGTGATGTCGCTGGTCGAACAGGAAACCTGTCAAAGTCAGGTTGCCATCGCGGAACGGCTTGGGGTGGACAGAACCACGTTGACCTACCTCATCGATGACCTGGAGACAGAAAAGCTGATCAAGCGCACCACCGATCCGGCGGATCGGCGAAACCGCCATATCGGCCTGACCGCAAAAGGCACCAAAACACTGGCGCAATTGGTCCAGTCCGTTGAGCAGGTTGAACGGGACGTTCTATCGCGGTTGACCAAGGCCGAGGCCGAGCAGTTCTACGCGTCTCTGGTCAAGTCGGCAGGACTTGAGGAAGGTCCGTCCACCGATGCCGAAAGCGCACACATCTGCCGGGCGGCTCTACCCGGCAATTAGAAACTTTTGACCACGGAAATGGAGCACCGATCCCCCGGTCGTCCCATGAGACAGAATCGCAGCACCGTCATTGCGAGCGCCAAAGGCGTATTGATCTCCTCTTCCTTCTCCCTCGGGCTTGACCCGAGGGTCCATGCGATAGTTGCAAGAGAAGGTGGATGCCCGGATCAAGTCCGGGCAAAAGGGCGGAGGCGTGCCCACATACCCCACGTCATTCCCGCGCAGGCGGGAATCCAGCAGCGGGCAGTCCTGCCCGCGAAATAGGTCTTATGCACCGCCGGCGCGGCGCGCTGGAGATCACCCGGCTGAAACGCCATGACCGGGGCATGGGCATCTTCAAGAATGCCGGCATCATAGGCCATCACTGCCAGCGGCACCTTGAATGTAGAGGCCGGGGTCACCCGGGACTGGCAGTCGCCCGCCTCCAGCAGCACGGAACCCGTAATGGCATCGACAACAAGAGTGCAGAGCGTAGCCGCCTGTGCCTGGGACGCCGAAAGGAGCATCAGAGCGAATGAAACAACCAATGCGCGCCAGACGACCCCCTGTTTTACGATCGAAAGTGATTGGCGATCCAGCGACCCCCGGAGGACATTATCAATATTTCGCATTGCGGATATTCTCATCTAGGAGAGCTTTGCCCAAGCCTCGAAGCTACGCAAAGGCGCCAAATCGTCATCCGGGTTTCGGTGAGTTTATGCCCCCGCACCCTGGGCAGCCATCAGGTTGACGCGATAGCCCAGTGCTTCGGCAATATGCTGCCGCCCCACTTTTTCCGCTCCCGCCAAATCGGCCAGCGTGCGCGCCACTTTCAACACCCGGTGATAGGCCCGGGCCGAAAGGCGAAAACGTTCCGCTGCCTGCAACAACAGGGTCTGGCTTTCGCGGTCAGGATTGGCCACCTGTTCGATCAGTGTGGCGCTCGCCCCCGCATTGGTATGTATCCCGCCGGCCCCCATGCCGAGATAGCGTTCGCGCTGGATATGGCGGGCACGCGCCACCCGCTGCGCCACCACAGCGCTCGTTTCCGCCGGGCCCGTCGGGGTGATCATGTCGATTGCCGAGACGGCGGGCACGTCAATGCGAATATCGATCCGGTCCAGAAACGGGCCCGAAATCCGGCCCTGATAATCGGCGGCGCACCGGTCGCCGCGTTTGCACACATGCCCCGGCGTCCCCGCCAGACCGCATTTGCACGGGTTCATCGCCGCCACCAGCTGAAACCGCGCCGGATAGGTAATCCGCGCATTGGCCCGGGCGATCACCGTCTCCCCCGCCTCCAGCGGCTGGCGCAGGCTGTCGAGGGTTTGCGGGTTGAATTCGGGTAATTCATCGAGAAACAGAATGCCGTTATGCGCCAGGGAAACCTCGCCGGGCCGGACCTTGAGCCCGCCCCCCACCAGCGCTGCCATCGAGGCGGAATGATGCGGTGCCCGAAATGGCCGCCGGTCGGAAATGCGCCCGCCCGCCAGTTCACCGGCAATCGACTGGATCATCGACACGTCGAGCAATTCGCGCGGATTGAGCGGGGGCAGGATCGAGGGCAGGCGGGTCGCCAGCATGGATTTGCCCGCCCCCGGTGGCCCGACCATCAAGAGGTTATGTCCGCCCGCTGCGGCCACTTCCAAGGCGCGCCGTGCCATTTCCTGCCCGCGCACATCGCAAAGGTCGGGCAGGTCCTGCGCATCGGTCTGGCGGCGGGGCTGGGGCCGGGTGCAAAGCTGATGTCCGGCCAGATGATTGGCCAGCGCCAACAGGCTTTCGGGGGCGATGATATCGATCTCTTCCCCCGCCCAGGCTGCTTCAGGGCCGGAAGGGGCGGGACAGATAATGCCGCGTCCCGCAGCACTGGCGGCAATGGCGGCGGGCAGGGTGCCGGCAATGGGCGCGAGACGCCCGTCGAGCCCCAGCTCCCCCAGCACCACAAAACTCTCCAAAATGTCGGTTGGCACCGCCCCGATCGCGCCCATCAGCCCCAGCGCAATCGGCAGGTCATAATGGCTGCCTTCCTTGGGCAGGTCGGCGGGCGCGAGATTGATGGTAATGCGTTTGGGCGGCAGCGACAGGCCCGAGGCGACCAGCGCCGCGCGCACTCGCTCGCCGCTTTCATTCACCGCCTTGTCCGGCAGGCCCACAATGCGAAAAGCCGGCAGGCCGGGCGCGATCTGCACCTGCACATCAACCGGCACCGCCTCTATCCCCTGGAATGCAACCGTTCTGACCCGCGTGACCATGCGATCCCCCAAACCGTGAAAAAACCTAGCACTGTTTGTTTCGCTTCAGCAAGAACATTGCATGAACAAGCCGGGCGCGGTGAAAAACCACAGCCATGGCAAAGGTTAACACCCGGCGTTTTGTTATCCCTTATATTAAGCTTTCATTAACTGATACTTTGCAGATTTCCGGGGGAAAATGGCTTTGGCAAGAAAGCCTTAACCAGCACATGTTGAATCAAATGCAACCTTTTTCTCAAACCACGTTGCATTAAATGACCGCTCACTCAGCCGCCAGATTTTCCACACTTGCAGCAAAAATTGTTTGCGCCATCGGCCTGCCTCTCCTTCTGGCGGGCTGCTTTTCCTATGGCGTGGTCAAGGGCGACAACAAGCCCCATCCCGGCGTTGCCCGCGCCCGTGCCCTGCCCATTCAGGGCCTTGATATTGCCCGCTATCAGGGACGCGTGGATTTCGATGCCGCCCGCAATGCCGGCACGCATTTCGTCTTCATGAAGGCGACCGAGGGCTCGGACTATATCGATCCGATGTTCCGGGAAAACTGGTATCGGGCCAAGGCCGCCGGCATGCCGCGCGGTGCCTATCATTTCATGACCTGGTGTTCGCTGGCCAAGGATCAGGCCGAATGGTTCAAGCAGAATGTCCCCGCCGATCCGGACGCATTGCCCCCCGTGCTTGATCTCGAATGGAACCACCAGTCGAGCTGCAAGGCCAAATTCTCCAAAGAGGATACGCTGGAAAAAATCCGCCTGATGCTGGCGGAAATGGAAGCCCATACCGGCAAGATCCCGGTCATCTATTCCGACATTAATTTCCATCGCGACATTCTTGAAGGCGAGCATTTCGACAACGCCTTCTGGCTGCGTTCGACCGCCGCCGAACCGCATCATCGCTATGATCGCCGCCCCGAATGGACGTTCTGGCAATGGACCCAGACCGGCACCATGCCCGGCATTCGCGGCGAAGTGGATCGCAATGCGTTTTATGGCACGGAAGGCGAATGGGTGCGTTTTCTGCTCACCGGCTGCGACCCGCGCATGGCCAACCGGCTCGCCCCCTATGGCAAATGCGGTGGTCTCAAATAGGAAAAGGTCGGCCCCACGGGGCCGGCCTTACCTGACCGATTGATAGCCGCCGGCAACACCCTGCTTGCTATAGACCACCTGCCAGAGCTGGATTTTGCGCGCCCGGAAAGTCGCCGCAAACGACAACAGGTAATAGCGCCACATCCGGTAGAAGCGCTCATTGTAATGCGGGGCCAGTTTGGGCCACGCAGCCTCGAAATTGGCATGCCATTGCATCAGGGTCCGGTCGTAATCGGCACCGAAATTATGCCAGTCTTCCATCACGAACAGGCCTTCGCTGGCGGAGGCCAGCTGTTTCTGGCTTGGCAGCATACCATTGGGAAAAATGTATTTTTCCGACCATGGATCGCCATGGTTCACCGTGTGATTGCCGCCAATCGTATGCAGCACAAACAGCCCGTCATCTGCCAGCAGGTCATGCACTTTTTGCATATAGCTGCGGTAATTCTTGTACCCCACATGCTCGAACATGCCGATGGAAATGATGCGGTCGAATTGGCCCTCGAGGGCCTGATAATCCTCAAGCCGGATATCAATCGGCAAGCCCGCGCAGAGTTCGCGTGACAGTTTGTACTGCTCTTTGGAAATGGTCACCCCGACGCCTTCGACTCCGTAATTCTCGGCGGCGTATTTCAAAAACCCGCCCCAGCCCGAGCCGATATCAAGAATGCGCATGCCTTTTTGCAACCCGGCCTTGCGGCAGATCAGATCAAATTTGTGTTCCTGGGCCTGATCGAGGTTTTCAGCCCTTGGCCAATAGCCGCAGGAATAGGCCAGATGCTTGTCGAGCATCGCCCGGTAAAGGTCATTGCCGGCGTCGTAATGTTTTTCCGCGACCTCAAAAATCCGCAAGCGCTGCAGGTTCAAAAATGCCGCCTTGGCCATTGAGCCCCAAAGGGCAAAATCCACAGGTATGCGCGCCTTGATGTCCGAGATCAGCAGGCGATAGATGAACTGGTCGATATTTTGTGCGTCCCACCAGCCGTCCATATAGCTTTCGCCCAGGCCCAGCGTACCGCGCGTCAGCACCCGTCCATAGGTGCGCTTGTCATGTACTTCGATGTCCCAGGGGCGGTTGCCGCCCACTTCGATATCCGCAGTCTCGTTCAAAACACCTTTAATATAATTTTCTGCCCTGGCGGCCATGTTTGATCCCTCTCAGCGTCGATTTGAAATTCAACACGTGGAGGACATGCATGGTGCGCCCGCTGCGGTCCCTGCGCTGGCAGCATCATATCCAGAATGGAAAGTCTGCACGTCCCTGCTTGAACTTTTGTCATTTTAGGAGTGATATCAAGAGCGGACGCATCGCGCGTCCACGGGTGGAGACCCTGTTTTCTTCGAAGAGTATGAGAAATGGCCAAAGGTCAGATACGTTCCAACAAGGAAGCCAAAAAACCGAAAAAAGAAGTGGCAAAGCCAACAGCTGCCGCTGCTGCCAAACCCAAAGGCAAATAATGCCGTGACGAACCGCCGCCACTTGCAGCCTTTGGCGCTGGTGGCGGCAAGGCTCAGGCCCCGCCAAGCAGCCCGCTGGCCTTGATCCCGTCGAAAATGAACTGCACCGATAGCGCTGCCAAAAGAATGCCAATCACCCGCGATACCACCGAAAGTCCGGTCAGTCCCAACAGGCGCTGAATCGGAATAGCCACCAAAAGCGTCAGCCAGGCGGCCAACATGATGGTCCCCAGCGCCGCCAGCACCATCCAGAAATCCGTATCGGTCTTGGCGCTGGTGGTCAAAAGAATCACCGCCGAAATCGCACCGGGCCCCGCCATCAGCGGCATGGCGAGGGGGAAAACCGAAATATCATCGCGTTTGCGTGATTCGGCATTTTCCTCGCTGGTGGTGCCGGTACCGCCCGAATGGCGGGCAAACACCATGTCGATGGCAATCAGCATCAGCAAAATGCCGCCGCCAGTCCTGAGCGCGGCGAGGGTGATGCCGAACAGGTCGAGAATCTGATTGCCGAGTATGCCGAAGAAAAACAGGATAGCTGAGGCGATCAGCACGCCCCGTGTCGCCAGCATCCGGCGTTCCGAGGGGGTATTGTCCTTGGTCAGCGCCGCAAAGATAAAGGCGATGTCCGCCACCCCGACAGTGGCAAAAAACGTGGCGAGTGCAACCAGAAACGAACTGCTCATGAAATCCCCCAATGAGCGAAGCTAGCTGATGCGCCCGGGCTTGTGAACCTGTTACGCCCGCCGCTTCTCGATCGCATCCCAATAAAGCGCGGCAATATCGGGCCCGCCAAAACGCTTCACTTCACGAATGCCGGTCGGGGAGGTGACATTGATCTCGGTGAGGAAACCCCCGATCACATCGATACCGACGAAAATCAGGTCGCGCTCCTTCAGTGCCGGGGCGATGGTCTGGCAGATCTCATGCTCGCGCGCCGTCAGTTCGCTATGTTCCGCGCGGCCGCCCACATGCATGTTCGAGCGGGCTTCGCCCTCTGCCGGCACCCGGTTGATCGCCGCCACCGGCTCCCCGTCAATGATGATGATGCGCTTGTCGCCCTTGCGCACATCGGGGAGATATTTCTGGATCATGAAGGGTTCGCGAAAACTCTGCTCGAACAATTCGATCAGCGAGGCCAGATTCTGGTCGCCCTCGGAAATCAAAAACACTCCGGCCCCGCCATTACCGAACAGCGGCTTGACGATGATATTGCCATGTTCCTGGCGAAAGGCGCGGATCGCCTGCCGGTCCCGTGTGATCAGGGTGGGCGGCATTAATTCTGGAAATTCAGTGACGAGAATTTTAGA
>Ga0209344_10002141_pt1 | contig 22957 bp, 17 predicted proteins | sample Cruoilmetagenom6_FD_187293 | JGI IMG/M metagenome (GOLD analysis project Ga0209344, IMG submission 187293) | Oil polluted marine microbial communities from Coal Oil Point, Santa Barbara, California, USA - Santa Barbara Oil Seep Sample 6 (SPAdes)... | ecosystem: Environmental > Aquatic > Marine... | reverse complement strand
GCCCGGGATTCCCGCCTCGACGGCAAGATTTTGTTTGGGGGCGAAAACCTCGTTTCCCACACGGAATCCCAGATGAACCGGATACGTGGCCGCCATATCAGCATGATTTTCCAGGAGCCGATGAGTGCTCTTGATCCGGTATTCACCGTTGGCTACCAGATCGAGGAAACGCTGCGGCGACACTTTCCGATCACCAAAAAAGAGGCCAGTGAGCGCGCCATCGAGGCGCTGGATTCTGTTGGCATCGCATCGCCGCGCCGTGTCGCTTCGCTCTATCCGATGAACCTGTCGGGCGGCATGCGCCAGCGGGTGATGATTGCCATGGCGCTCGTGTGCGAGCCGCGCCTGCTCATTGCCGATGAACCGACCACAGCGCTCGATGTGACCATTCAGGCCCAGATCATGGACCTGCTTTTGGCGCTCGCCGATCGTACCGGAACGGCCATCATGTTCATTACCCACAACCTTGGGCTGGTCGCGCAAAGCTGCCATCGCATGGTCACAATGTATGCAGGGCAGGTTGTCGAGAGCGGTCCGGTGCGCGAGGTCATTGCCGTTCCCCGCCATCCCTATACGGCCGGACTTTTGCGTTCGATACCTGACAGCCGCCGCCCGCGCGGCACGCTGGCCTCGATTGCCGGCCGGGTGCCCTCACTACGTGATATGCCCGATGGCTGCCGCTTCGGCCCCCGCTGTACCCATTTCGCCCCACCCTGCGCCCAACCCCAGATCATCGAGAACACCGAAAACAGAGAAGTGCGCTGCATCCGTTGGCGCGAACTCGAGTTTTCTTCGAGGGTAGACGCATGAGTAGCGGGGTTATGCCGGACGAAATTGCCTTGAAAGTCAATGCGTTGAACGTCAGCTTCGGCAATGCTCGGCGCGGGCCGGTTATCCGCGCCGTCGACGGCGTCAGCTTCGGAGTACGTAAGGGCGAGATCTTTGGGGTGATCGGCGAGTCCGGTTCGGGCAAGTCGACACTCGGCCGCTGCCTCGTCTGCCTGCTCAAGCCGAGCGGGGGTGAGGTGCTGCATGGCGATATCGACCCCTTCGGGTTTTCCCGCCGCGAACTCAACCGTCACCGGCGCAAGTACCAGATCATCGCGCAGGATCCCAATGCGGCCTTCGACCCGCGCATGACCATTCTGCAGAGCGTTTGCGAGCCTCTCAATATTGCGGGCGAGGGCACCAAGGCGGCGCGGCGCGAGAAGGCATATGAGATGATGGACCGGGTGGCCTTGTCCCCGGAAATGGCCAATCGCTACCCGCACGAGCTTTCCGGCGGGCAGAAGCAGCGCGCCAACATCGCCCGGGCCCTGATGCTGGACCCGAATGTCATCGTCTGCGACGAGGTTGTTGCAGCGCTCGATGTGTCGATCCAGGCCGATATGCTCAATCTGTTTGCCAAGCTGCAGGAGCAGTTTGGCCTCACCTATGTCTTCATCAGCCATGATCTGAGGGTGGTCAGCCACATCAGTGACCGTGTGGCGGTGATGTATTTCGGCAAGATCGTGGAAGTGGGCCCGGCCCACGCCGTGATCGATACGCCGCTGCATCCTTATACGGAGGCCCTGCGTTCGGCAGAACCCGAGATCGCAACATCGGGAGCCGACACCCGGCAGAGGATCATCCTCGAAGGCGAGATACCCAGCGCCATTGCACCGCCAAGCGGTTGCCGGTTTCACACACGTTGTCCGCGTATGCGGGATATTTGTCGCACAGAGGAACCCGAACAGCGTGAAATGCTGCCGGGGCGGCACGTCGCATGTCATTTCGCCGAGGAGATGTTGGGCGAAATGGGGAGGGAAGACCCGGGTCTTTGAGGACGGAACGGCATCAACCATGCCGCATCCGCCACCAAGGCGCGGATATGATGGCCAAGCATGGCCAACTATAAAAACAGGGAGGATGAAAACATGCCTATAAATTTATACGGAAAGACATCGGGCCTTACCCGTCGTTCGCTGCTGGCCGGAACGGCTGCTGCAGGCGGCTTGCTTCTAATGCCCGCAATGGCGCGGGCCCAGGAGGCGCAACCCAGATCGGGCGGCACCCTCAGGGTCGTGGTCCCGTTCAATCCCGCCGCGCTTGATCCGCTGACAGGTCGCAACAATCCGGACTTCAACACACTTCTCATGATGTTCGATGCGCTGATCGGCTTTGATCCCGAGACACTCGATCTTCAGCCGATGCTGGCAACTGCATGGGAATTCACCGACCCGACCACACTGGTTCTCGATTTGCGCGAGGGCGTCGAATTCCACGACGGCGAACCCTTCAACGCCGAAGCTGTCGTCTTCCACATCGAACGTGGCAAGAACTACGACAAGTCGAATGTGAAGTCGGATCTCGAAGTGGTCGAGAAAGTCGAAGCCACCGGACCCTATCAGGTGTCGCTCAAACTGAAATATCCTGATGCGTCGTTGCCGGCTGTGCTGTCGGATCGCGCGGGCCTGATTGTCTCGCCCGCCTCGGTCAAGGCGGCTGCGGATGGCAATGTTGACCGTGCGCCTGTTGGCACCGGGCCGTTCAAATTTATCGAATGGCAGGACAATACGCTCATCAAGGTCGAGAAAAACACCAATTATTGGGGTGACGCACCTTACCTCGATGCCATCGATATCCGTATCGTCAATGAGTTCAATACCGCCGTGCGCACCGTTACGGCCGGTGAATCGGATATCGTTCTCAATATGAGCACGCAGCAGATGGCTGTTGCCAAGCGTGACGAGAACGTCGTCGCCGAGGCGTCGCCGTCGATGATCTACTATACCGGGTTCATGAACTATGGTCAGGGGCCGCTCACCGATGTGCGTGTGCGCCAGGCGATGAACTGGGCGCTCGACCGGCCCGTTCTCAACCAGGTTCTCTGGGGCGGTTTGGGCGGCGGCAATTGCAGCATGTTCCCGTCGGGCTTCTGGGCCAATGATCCGGAGACCGAGAACTATTATACGCTCGATGTCGACCGGGCCAAATCGCTGCTCAAGGATGCGGGTTATGCTGACGGCATCGAGATCGCGACCGGCACCTGGGCAGACCAGGCTGCGGTTCAGCGCCAGGAAGTGGTGAGCGCGCAGCTCGCCGAGGCGGGTATCCGGCTGAAGGTCACGCCTTCACAGCCTGCACAGGCGATGCAGACCTTCCTCGCGGAAAAGCATGGTGACATGCTGATGACGCCGACAGGTGGCCTTCCTGACCCTGCAACGACCTATGACCGTCAGTTCTCCGCGTCCGCCTATCGCAATGCCGGCAAGATTGAGCTGCCGGGATATCGCGAACTGATGGATGCGGCGCTGAACACGTTCGAGTTCACCGCCCGTCAGCAGATTCTCTACAAGATGCAGCGGTTTGTGCTCGAAAACGCACTGCATCTGCCGCAGTTCACCTCTGCCGGCATCATCGTGCGTACGCCCAAAGTGCATGGCTTTACGTTCAGCCTGGCCCAGCGCCCGCGCTTCCACAAGGTGTGGCTCGAGGCATAGGCCTAATCAACCGGATGCCGCGATGCGCTCGTCGTGTCGCGGCATCCCCTGAACCGGAGCAGGAGGGAACTATCCATCCTGCTCTTCGTGTCGGAGGGGCAATTTGTCCCGGAAAACCCGATGTTTCCGCGTGGGCTCCCGTAAAGGGCCGACGTCAATTGCGGATCGACGGAGCATAGATAATGTACGGCATCCCAGGAATGATTGCCCGAAGACTGACGCAACTCGTGCCCGTGATGATTGTGGCCACTTTTGTCGTGTTTTCTCTCGTCTACCTGATGCCCGGTGATCCGGCCATCATGATTGCGGGCGATTATGCCTCGGCAGAACGCATTGCAGAGATCCGTCAGATCTATGGCTTCGATCAGCCAATGCTGGTGCAGTATTTTACCTGGCTTTGGCATGTCATACAGGGCGATCTCGGCCAGTCGCTTTTTTCCAACGAAGATGTTCTCACGCTGATCTTTATGCGCTTGCCGCATACGATTGTGCTGGTGCTTTATTCACTGGTGCTGGGCGCGGCCGTCGGCATTCCGCTTGGCATTCTCGCCGCGACGCGGCAGGGAACCAGACTCGATAAATTCGTCACCAGTGTCGCCTCGCTCGGTGTCGCGCTGCCCAGTTTCTGGCTGGGCATTATCCTTGTGACCCATCTGTCCCTTGGCTATCACTGGTTTCCCGCAACCGGAGCGGTGTCCTTCTTTGAAGATCCGATCAAGTCGCTGCATTATGCGACCCTTCCGGCCGTGGCGCTGGCGACCAGTGTGGTCGCCGTGTTGGCGCGACAGGTGCGCAGCGCACTGCTTGAAGTGCTGGGCTCGCAATATATCCGCACCCTGCGCGCCAAAGGGCTTAGCTCGGGTGCCATCCTGTGGAAGCACGGGCTTCGCAATATTGCGGCCACGATGCTGACCATTACGGGCCTGCAGGCGAACCGGCTGTTCTCAAGCGCGGTTATCGTCGAGGCCGTTTTCGCGGTGCCGGGCGTTGGCAACCTCATCGGCTATTCGGCGCTCAATAAAGATCTCCCGGTCGTACAGGGTGTTGCACTGGTGCTGGTGGTGATGGTGATCCTCACCAATCTTCTGGTGGACGTCCTCAATGCGATCTTTGACCCCAGAGTGGCGGCTTCAACATGAGCGATATCAACATGACAACGCCCTCATCGGCGACGACGCCAGCAGCCCGGACGACCCTTCCAGCGCCCCGCCGCTTCCGGTTCTGGAAGTGGATATGGTCCGACAAACGGGCAATGATCAGCCTCACCTATTTGCTTGTTCTGGTGCTGGCGGCGATCTTTGCGCCACTGGTTGCGCCTTACCCGCCCAACCAGCAGGACCTGATGAACCTGCTGATGCCACCGAGCGCTGAACACTGGCTGGGCTCGGACGACCTTGGCCGTGATACGCTGAGCCGGTTGATGCACGGCTCCTATAATGCGCTTTATGCTGCCGGTCTGGCCGTAGGCATCGGCGTTGTGATCGGCGTGCCCTTGGGCGTCTTTATCGGCTTTATCGGCGGATGGGTCGATGAAGTGGGCAGCCGCATCATTGACGGTGTTCTGGCGTTTCCGCCCATCGTGCTGGCCGTTGCTGTCACCGGTGCGCTCGGTATCGGGCTCACCAATGCGATGATCGCGGTCGGCTTCTCCTTCGCGCCGGTATTGGCCCGAACGATGCGGGCGCAGACTCTGGTGGTGAAGGACGCGCTCTATGTCGAGGCGGCGAGCGGTTTTGGGGCGTCGCGCCTCCATCTGGTCTTGCGCCACATCGTGCCCAACGCCATTCAGCCTGTCATCGTTGAGGTGACGCTGATGCTGGCCGTAGCCCTTCTGGCGGAAGCGGGCCTCAGCTTTCTGTCCCTGGGTGTCCAGCCGCCGGAATCGAGCTGGGGCGGTATGTTGGCGCGCGCCTACCATTATGTCGAAGTGGCACCCGAGCAGATGTATGCGCCCGGTTTTGCCATTCTGTTCACGGCGCTTGCCTTCAATACACTTGGCGAGTCGATCCGCGTGCTACTTGATCCCACCATCAAGCGTTAGGGACGGGTGTGCCATGGACTTCGCATAAATGGAAAAGATAAGGGTGATGTCGGCATGGCGGGCAGGGGATATAACAGGGGTTCGGACGGTTCAGCGATTAGCAGGCACCCAACGATGATTTACGGGAACGATAAGCAAGATGAGTTCGAATATGTCTGCATTTGAAACTGCCGGGGCGATCGACTGTGACGTGCATCCGCCGTCACCGCGCGGCGCGGACCTGCTTCCCTATCTTGATGATTACTGGAAAGAGATCGTCACGACCCGCGAGGTCGATGTGCTCGAACTTATGGCCTATCCCGAACGGACGCGCCCCTATATGCGGCCCGACTGGAAGGGGGACGGTGATCCGCTGGAGCAAATGCAACGCAACCTGCTCGATCCGCTCGGGCTTGAACACGCCATTCTCAATGTGGTTTCGGGTGCTCATGCCCTGTTTGATCCCTATCTTTCGACCGCAATATGCCGTGCGACCAATGACTGGCTCGCCGACAAGTGGCTTGACCGGGATTCCCGGCTGAGGGCGTCCATGCTCGTGCCGTTCCAGAATGTCGAGGCCGCCGTCGAAGAGATCGAACGGAGGGCCGGTGACAAACGTTTCGTACAGATCCTGACGCTGGCCATGACCGAGCTGCCGCTGGGGCGGCGTATCTATTGGCCGATCTATGAGGCGGCCGCAAAGCACGGACTGCCGATCGGCATTCATGCCGGATCGAACTATCGCAATGCGCCGAGCCATAGCGGCTTCCACTCCTTCCTGATTGAAGACCATGTGGCGCAGCCCCAGGGTTTCTCCACCCAGGTCGCGAGTCTGATTGCCGAAGGCGTCTTCACTAAATACCCGGAATTGAAAGTGGTGCTGATTGAATCCGGGGTGACCTGGCTGCCGGCATTGATGTGGCGCATGAGCAAGGATTGGCGCGGTGCGCGTATCGAGGTGCCATGGGTCAAGGAAGCGCCGGCGGACATTATTCGCAAACATGTCCGCATGACGTCGCAGCCCTTTGATGGTCCCGACAATGCAGAGGATGTTGCCAAGGCGCTCGACCATTTGCTCAGCGATGAGATGGTGCTGTTCTCCTCGGATTATCCGCATTGGCATTTCGAGGGACTGGACGTGCTCCCCGAGGGGTTGTCGGCGGACCGGATGAACAAGATTTTGCGCGATAATGTGCGCGCCACCTATGCGAGACTGGGAGACTGATCATGGAAACACCGGTACTCGAACGCCCGCAGGAAAGCGCCCAGACGCTGGGAGTGGTCGATTGCGACATACATCCCGCTTTCAGCCGCCCGGATCAGCTGCTCGACTATCTTCCCGAACGGTGGAAGGCCCATATGCGGGATTATGCGGTGCGCACGGCGAACCCCTTGCTGGGCACGCTGCCTTATCCGCGCCTGACGCCGGGCAATGGCATGCGCCGCGACTCGTGGCCACCGAATGGCGGGCCGCCAGCGTCCGATCTGGCTTTCCTGCAAGAGCAATTGCTTGATGAACACAATATTGATTTTGGTATCCTGCAGCCATTGGCCGCCGGTAGTATGGCGTTCAACCAGGAACTCGGTGCGGCGCTATGTGCCGCTCTCAATGACTGGCAGATTGACAAATGGGCGGGGCCGGAGCCGCGACTGCGCGCGTCCATCTGCATTCCGCAGGAGGATGTAAAGGCGTCGCTGGCCGAAATTGACCGGTGTGTCGCCGACGGTCGTTTCGTGCAGATCGCTTTTCCGCCGCGTACGCTGGAGCCATGCGGGCGCAGCCGCTATTGGCCGATCTATGAGGCCGCCGAACATTACGGCCTGCCGATCGGGTTGCACACCTCCGCCTTTGGCTATCGTCCGAATACACCATCTGGCTGGACTTCGTTCTATCTGGAGGAGCATTTTGCGGCGTCCAACAGCCTGCAGACCGTTTTGAGCAGCATGATCCTTGAAGGTGTGTTCGAGCAATTCCCCAAGCTGAAGGTCGTTCTGGTGGAGGGCGGCTTTTCGTGGTTGCCCTCGCTGGTTTGGCGTCTCGACAGGGAATGGAAGCGCATGCGCAGCGAAGTGCCGCATGTGAAACGCCCGCCCTCGGAATATGTGCGCGAGAACTTCTGGTACACGACCCAGCCGATCGAGGAGCCGGAGGTCAACCGGCATCTTCTTGATATCCTGCGCTGGATCGGACCGGACCGGCTGATGTTCTCAACCGATTATCCGCACTGGGATTTTGATGATCCGCGTTTCGCCTTCAAAGTCCCGCTGACGCCGACAGAGCGGTCCGCCATCTTCAGGGACACCGCTATAGAATTGTTTGGACTGAAATGAGCAATACGCCGAATTCGACCCGGGAAAAGCGCCCCGCCGCCCGCCATGTGGTGGCGCGCGTCGACGAAATCGCGCCGGGCACGTCGAAGCTGGTTCATGTGGGGAGCCGCCAGATCGCGGTTTTCAATGTTGCTGGCGAGTTTCTTGCCATTGCCAATCGCTGTCCGCATGAAGGCGGCGAATTGTGCAAGGGCAAGCTCGTCGCGCTTATCGAATCCGATGAGCCGGGCGTTATCAGGGTGAGCCGGCATGGCGAACTGGTGCGTTGCCCCTGGCATGGATGGGAGTTTGACCTGCGCACGGGAAAATCATGGTGCGATCCGGCGCGTACGCGGGTCAAGAGCTACGACGTTGCTGTTGAACAAGGGGCAAGCCTTATCGAGGGGCCATATCAGGCGGAGGTCTACAAGATCTCCGTTGATGAGGAGTATATCGTTCTCGAGCTCTGAGTGGCTGAGGCCTGTCTTGCTTTAGCTGGATCAACATAGGCCTGGATGGTTGTCCGGGAGAGAAACGCGGACACGCCGTCACACTTGCGAAAATCATCCCGTCTGACCGACCGCATCTATTGCGCGATCACGCGCGCTACGCAAATGAACAGGGAAATGCCGGCAATTGAGGGGATAACCAGAACAGCGTCTGGAATTCCCCGTGACATCTGGTCATGGGCTGGCCATCATCATTGCTTGCAGCAATGGGCCACAAAAATCACAGCTATTCCCTGGAGAACATCAATGTTCAGCGTCAGGTCGTTTGCGATGCTCGCAAAACTGTTGCTCCTGCTTTTGACAGGTGTGCCTGCCGCTCCAGTCCAGGCGCAAAGTCTTCCGGGTGTCAGTTCTCAGGATGACAGTTCTGCATTGCTTGCCGATACATTCGGGCGGGTGACGCCCCGGGGAACCATTCAGGGTTATCTGGCGGCCGTAGGTGCCGGTGACTTCGAGAAGGCCGCCAATTTCCTGAACCTCAGATCAGTGTCGTTTGGTGAACGCCAAAGCCGCGGTATCCAACTCGCCTCCGATCTCAAGAACCTGCTTGACCGGGACGGATTGATTTATGATTCAATTGAAATCTCCAATCAGGCTGACGGCAAGAGCGGCGACGAGCTGGCGACAAATCTGGACCGGATCGGCACGCTCGCCATTTCATCCAGCAAGGCCCCATTTCTACTTGAACGTGTGACGGGAGAGAACGGCATCCTTATCTGGCTTGTCGCTGCAGAAACACTCGACCAGGTCCCGTTTTTGCTGATGCTTTCGCGTGAAAGCCCGATCGACCGATATCTGCCCGAACAACTGGCAGGGTTCAAGATCGCGACTGTTCCGATCGGGCACTGGATTGCCCTCATCATTATCGCCTTTGCTTCCCTTGCTGCCGGGCTGGCGATCAGTTGGGTCTTTATCACGGTATTGCGCAGGTTTTGGCCGGTGGACGCAACGTCGCGCCGGAAGGGGACATTTCAGTCCCTGCTCATTCCGCTCGGCATTGTGCTTGCATCGAATTTTTATCGTCCAGCGATTGTGGCGTTCGGTGTCCAGGTCGTTGCCCGGGAGAACACAAACTGGATAGCCCTGATTGTGGGCTGGGTCGCCTTTGCGATGCTTTGCATGCGTATTGTCGATGGTTTGATTGGCTATGTCATGGACCGCATGACGCGGCGCAGCAAAAAGACCTCGGTTGCCGCCATCTCGCTGGCGCGCCGTGCCCTCAATATCGCGATTATCGCCATCGCTATCATTGCCGTGCTCGATATTGTCGGGGTGGACGTGACAGCGGGGCTGGCCGCCCTCGGCATTGGTGGTTTGGCGCTTGCACTGGGTGCCCAAAAGACCATCGAGAACCTCGTGGGCAGCATCACCATGGTGGCTGATCAACCCGTGCGGGTGGGTGACTTTTGCAAATTCGGAGAGGTTACCGGCACTGTTGAGGACATTGGCATGCGCTCAACCCAGGTGCGCACGCTGGAACGCACGATCGTTACCATCCCCAATGGGGTGTTTTCGGGCATGCAAATCGAGAACTACAGCCGCCGGGACTATTTCAAGCTTCAGACCGTATTGACCCTGCGCTATGAAACGACGCCGGACCAGATCCGTTATCTTTTGGTGGAGTTGCGCGGTTTGCTCTATGCGCATGAGAAGGTGCGCAATGATCCGGCGCGTGTGCGTTTTGTGGGTTTGGGCAAGGATGCCCTCGAAATTGAGCTCTTTCTTTATATCAATGCGGTTGATTATGACGCCTACCTTGAGGTCTGTGAGGATCTGCTTTTGCGGGTCATGGATATCGTCAAGCAGAGCGGGACGGATTTCGCCTTTCCATCACAAACATTGTACTTTGCAAAGGACAACGCGCTCCCAGCAGATGCCGCCGAGCGTGTTGAAAGCGAGATTAGCGCAATGAAGAAGAAGGGTGAGCTGCAGATCCCCCGATTTGACCCCAAAAAGATCGAAGAGATCAGTAATACCATCAAGTTTCCGCAGTAAGTCTTCTCCTCCCGGACCCAGCCTTGTCGGCGAATGATTTGTGCGCAAGCGGTATTAAACCTGACCCCATGGGGTTCAAACTTCGAGCCATTCGCGCCGGATGTCGGCATTGCTTATCAGTTCGTCTGGTGTGCCTTCGAAAACCATTTGACCATGGCCCATCACATAGACTCGGTGTGAGATTTTCAGGGCGATGACCAGACGTTGCTCTACAAGCAGGATGGAAATGCCGCGCTTGGCGATCTCCTGGAGCAATTCACCAATGCGCTCAACCATTTGCGGGGCCAGGCCCTCGGTCGGCTCATCGATCATGATCAGGTCCGGGTCGCCCATGAGTGTGCGGCAGATGGTGAGCATCTGCTGCTCGCCGCCTGATAACGCGCCGCCCGGCGCATCGGCACGCTCCTTGAGTTGCGGGAACAGGTTCCAGGTTTCCTCCACGCTCCAACGGCCGGACTTCTGCCCCGGCTTGAGGCCCAGTTCGAGGTTCTGGGCGACCGAAAGATCAGGAAAGATCGCCCGTATCTCTGGTACATAGCCGATGCCGCGACCAGCGATCTGATACGGTTTGAGACCTGAAATCTTTTGCCCTTTGAAGGTGATTTCACCAACAGGCGCTGGGTCGCCCATAATGGCTTTCAGCGTGGTCGAGCGCCCGACGCCATTGCGGCCCAGAATGCTGACAATCTCGTTATTCCCCACAGACAGGTTGACGCCTTGCAGGATATGGCTTTTGCCGTAATAGGCATGAAGATCTTTGACGTCCAGCATCAGGCGACCTCTGTTCCAAGGTAGGCCTGCTGCACCTCACGGTTGGCCTTGATGTTTTGAGGGGTGTCAGAGGCGATGATCTGACCATAGACCAGCACGGAAATGCGATCGGCCAGGTCAAACACCACGCCCATATCATGTTCGATCATCAAAAGGGTCCGCTTCTCGCTGACTTTGCGGATGAGCGCCACCGTGCGCTCGGTTTCCGCGCGGCTCATGCCGGCTGTTGGCTCGTCGAACAGCAGTGTATCGGCGCTTCCAGCTATGGTGAGGCCGATTTCAAGGGCGCGCTGTTCCCCATAGGTCAGCACACCCGCTGGCATGCGCCAGCGGTCGAGCAGATTGATCTCGGTCAGGATTTCTTCGGTGCGTGCGCGCACATCGGCCAGCCGGTCAATGCTGTGCCAGAAAGAGTATTTGTAGCCCATTGCCCAGAGGGTCGCGCAGCGTATGTTTTCCCAAACGGTCAGTTGCGGGAAGACATTGGTGACCTGAAAACTCCGCGAGAGGCCGCGCCGGTTGATCTGCTGTGGTGCCGTGCCGCCGATTTCGGTGCCATGCAAGCGGACATTGCCGCTGGTTGGCGCGAGGTGTCCGCTGATCAGATTGAATAGGGTGGATTTGCCGGCACCATTGGGGCCGATAATGGCATGCCGTTCACCCACGGGTATAGACAGATCAACGCCGCGAATGATCTCGATCGAGCCGAAGCGTTTTTGCAACCCGGATATTTCGAGTGCGGGGTTGTTGTTGGAAGATGTCACGACACTGACCTCCCTGTTGATGGTGCCTGCGCGATGGCCAAGGCCTCGTTATAGGCATTGAGGGAGATGCGCACGGCTCGGCGGAAGAGCCAGCCCCCGCCGACGAGCAATACGCACGCAACGATCCAGGGTAGGGGGGAGGTCACATTCAGAGCCACGCCGTAAAGGCTCATTTCCGGGCCATCTGCTGCGTGTGCGGCAATCCTGTTGATCATCTCGATCAGCATGCTGCCGCCGATAAAGGCGATTATTCCCGGTACGAGTGCCATCAAATAGTAGGGCACCACCTTTTGCAGCTGGTTGGCGCGGAAGAGGGGGATCTGCCGCGTGACCATGCCGGCGATGCCACTCGGAGCGTACATCACGATAGCGATGAAGAAGAGGCCGAAATAAAGCTGCCAGACGCTGGTGAGGTCGCTCAATGTCAACTGCATGGAGGTGACAAGAATGGCACCAATAATCGGCCCGGCAAAATTGCCAACGCCGCCGATAAAGGTCATCAGCACCACTGTGCCTGACTGGGTCGCCCCCAGGGAGGATGACGTCGCGATCTCGAAATTAACCGCGGCCAGTCCGCCCGCAATACCGGCGAACAGACCGGCCAGGGAAAAGGCGATGAAGCGTACGGTCGTGGTATTGTAGCCGATGAAAGCGGCCCGGTCGGGATTGTCGCGCACGGCATTGCAGATGCGGCCGAACGGTGTGCGGGTCAGCGCGTACATTGCCCCGGCCGACACCAGGCCCCAGCCGGCGATGAGGTAATAGACCTGCGTCTGCGGTCCAAAGGTGATGCCGAACAGATGGAGTACCTGCGTGCGGTCGACGGAGATGCCTTCTTCCCCACCGAAAGCATGGCGCAGGATCAGGGCGCTCGATGAGACCAGCTCGCCAATGCCCAGCGTGATCATCGCGAACGCGGTACCCGAGCGCCGCGTCGAGACCGCGCCGAAGATGATGCCGAACACGAGACCGGCCGCGCCGCCAACGAGCGGGAATACTTCGAGTGGTAGCGGTGCGTGCGTCAGACGTGCCGTGTTCAGGGCGTGCGCCGTCAGGAAACCACCAAGACCGAAGAACACCGCATGTCCGAACGACAGCAGTCCGGTCTGGCCGAGCAGCATGTTGTAGGACAGCGCAAAGATGATCGTGACCCCCATCAGGCACATGGTGGTGATTGAAAGCCCCGAGTTGAACACCTGCGGCAGGATTAGCAGGATCGCGGCAATGACGATCCATATCGCCAAGGTAGAGACAAGACTTCTCGGGCGAGCGTAGAGCGGGTCTGAGCCTGGCATGCGTCCGATATCGCTCATGATTCCCGTGTCCCCATGAGACCGCGCGGCCTGAAGATCAGGATCAGCACGAGCAGCAGGTAGGGCATGACAGCCGAAAGCTGCGCCACCGTGACGTTCCAGATGTCGCTGACATGGGCGATAAACATGCCGGTGCCGGTGAGTTCGCCGAAGAGGTCGGCAAGCGAGGCATTGGAGGCAACGGCGAAGGTTTGCAGCAGGCCGATCAGCAGCGAGGCGATAAAGGCACCGCTCAGTGATCCGAGGCCGCCCACGACAACGACAACGAACAGGATCGGCCCGAGCGAATGCGCCATGTTGGCCTGGGTGACAAGCGCCGGACCGGCGATTACCCCGGCTACTGCCGCAAGACCGGCCCCGACGCCGAAGACGAGCATGAAGACACGGTCGACATTGTGACCGAGCATGCCGACCATTTCAGGATGGCTGAGTGCGGCCTGGACGACAAGGCCAACCCGGGTGCGTTTGATGACAAGCAACAGCACCAGAAAGATTGCAATCGCCGTCAGCAATTCGAAAATCTTGTACGCCGGATATTGCGTCGAGAAGACCGTGAAGGCGGGGAAGTCGAGCATCGGCGGCACGCGGTAATCTACCGCAAGCTTGCCCCAGACCATTTGCACGACCTCCTGGATGATGAAAGTCAGTCCGAAGGTGAAGAGCAATTCGGCGACATGGCCGTGCTTGTGGACCTGCCTCAATCCATAACGTTCCACGAACATGCCGATACCGCCAACCAGAAGCGGTGCGATGATCAGACCGGGCCAGAACCCGACATGACGGCTGATCTCGAAACCGAAAAAGGCACCCAGCATATAGAAGCTGGCATGAGCGAAGTTGAGTACGCCCATCATCGAAAAAATAACGGTCAGACCGCTCGCCATGAGAAACAGCAACATCCCGAACAGGATGCCGTTGAGGGTCGAAATGAAGATGATCTCGATCATGAAGGTCTTCCAGCTGCTGACACAGTTCCGCTTACGCGGGCAAACGTCGGGAGACAGGTGACGCCGGGGTATGCCCGGCGTCCCTTGGGTGTCTTCTGACTATTCTGGGCGTTTCATCTGGCAGGTGGTGGAAACGATGGTGTCATCGACGGGAACCGCCGCCGCCACCTTCCAACCCCAGCCGGTGCCTTCCTCATCGAAGGGCTGATCGGCACCGAGCGCACCGAAGCCGGAGATGTACATGGTCTGGAAGTACTGATGATCATCAGGGCGCATGAAGCCTTCCTTGCCATCAATGAAGTTGGCATAGCGCATGCCTTCAAGCTTTGGCACGAACTTCACAGGATCTTCGGATTCCGCTTCTTCGACAGCCTTGAAAACCATTCCCATGGCAGTAAACAGGCGCGGATAATAGATGGGCGAGTCCGGATATTTGGCGATGTATTCCTTCACCTTTTCCTGCATCGGCTTGTAGTCAATATTGTTGACGCCTTCGGTGATCTGGAAAACATTGTCTTCCATTCCCGCCTGCTGGATCGCAGTCGGTGTGCCGGCAAGACCCGCATAGAAGGTGTACCAGTTGACGCTCAGCCCGGCATCACCGGCAGCCTTGATCATCAACTGCAAATCATTGCCCCAGTTGGCGGTGAGCACGGAATCAGCGCCGGATGCCTTGATCTTGGCGATATACGGCGAAAAGTCGGTCACCTTCTGGAGGGGCACGAACTCGTTGGCCACGACTTCGATGCTGGACCCTTCTGCACTGAGCTTTTCGGCCGCTGCGCCAGCGACAGAATGGCCGAAGGAATAGTCTTGATTGATCAGATAAACCTTCTTGATCGCGGCGTTGGCCTTCATGAAATTGGTCATCGCCTCGATCTTGATATTGACGTTGGCGTCGAAGGCGAAATGCCAGTAGCTGCAATTATCATTGGTCAATGACGGATCGATCGCGGCATGGTTGATATGAACCACTTCCTTGCCGGGATTGCGCGAATTGAACTTGTCGACAAAGCTCTCGACCGTTGCAGCCACCGAGGAGCCGTTGCCCTGCACGATGATGCGCACACCCTGATCGATGGCCTTCTGGATTTGAACCAGGCTAACCTGCGGGTCAAGCTGGTTGTCATAGGGAATAATTTCGACCTGCTTACCGAGCACGCCACCCTTGCCGTTGATCTCCTCAGCGATGAATTTAAGCTGGTTCAGGCCGATCTGGCCAGCGGCTGCGCCGCCGCCCGAGAGCGGGTCGACATAGCCAATCTTGAGAGTGTCTGCAGCCATTGCCGGCAGGATTGCCGTGCCCAGAGCGAGCATGGCGACCGTCGCGATACCAAATAGTTTTCTCATGTGTTCCTCCACATATCCGGCCCCTCCAAGCCTAAAGATGCAGATCCATACAAAGGACTGCATCAGCCCAGCGCCCGGCCATTGCCGTCGGGTTTCAAGATACCCCGACGTTTTGCTGCAACGCGGGGAAATCAGCCCGCATCGCCCTTCCCAGAAAAGGAACAACCAGATGACACTCCAGTCGGCTAAATCGGGCCGACTTCCCTCCAGTCATCATGATAATTCCTTATTCACTCACTAGTGAATTAGTGTGTCAGGCGCAAGTAATAGTTTCTGCCGGAAGCCAGTTGTACCCTCACTTTCAGCGCCTCTACGTCAAGGTTGTTAGCGGTTTGATTGTGTCTTGCTGTTGCACACGGCAAGCATGCCCGCTGCCATGAATTTGGCCATGCGTTCCTTGACGGCCACAAAGTCGTCGGAGCGGCAAAGCCCCCCGGATAATTTGTCGATCCGTCCCGTGCGCGCGAGTGTCAGCATGAGCGAGCCGCTGACAAAGTGATAGCTCCAGAAAATGTCTTCTTCCGCACAGCCGGGCAGGGCCTTCTTGAGCAGGCCGATCAAACGGAGCACGACGGGATCGAAGTTTTCATCCATCATTTTTGCTCCCCATTCGGGCGTGTTCGCCACCTGAGCAACAAGCGATGCGTAATTTTTCCAGCCTTCTCCACCACCGATATAGAGATCAAGGTCGGTATCCAGAAAAGCGCTTAGCGCACCCTCAACCGTTGGTACGCCGTTGGCTTCCTTTTCATATTCGTCGAGGGCCTTCATACGCGTAACGCTTGTGACAGTGGCGCGTCGCGCGAACACCGCATCAAACAGCGTCGGCTTATCCTGAAAATAATAGTTGATGAGCGTATGGTGCACCCCGACGCGATGGGCGACGTCCTTGAGGGTGACGCCATGAAGCCCGTGCAAGGAAAACAGATATTCAGCAGCATCGAGGATCTGCCCAACCATTTCGGTCCGGCGTTCCGCTTTGGTCGACCGTTTGGTCCGGGTGGAGGTTTTTGTCGTCAATGCAGGGTCTTTCTGTTTTTTGTCACCGTCTGGATAAAACAAGAATGCTTCGGCGTCGGTGGCTCCACTTCCCGTCGTAACATGCCATTGGGTTAAGCCCAGTTCTGCTCGAATTGCAACTGGCGATCTAGCCGTTCTGGGGGCCTCCGTATAGTGACCTGAGGTTCATCTTGTCGACCTTTCCCGTTGATGCGGTTGGCATTTTCGAGATTTTGACGACCGCGTCGGGAACCCACCAGGATGCAACCCGGCCTTGCAAAGGCTTAAGCAGCTCTTCGTCGCTTAATGTTTCGTGCTCCCGCATTTCCACCACAAGAATGGGCCGCTCTCCCCATTTTGGATCAACTCTGCCGATAACGGCGGCGAGGGAGACTTCGGGCAAAACGCCGATAATGGCCTCAATCACTGCGGGATTGATCCATTCGCCGCCGGACTTGATAAGGTCTTTGCTGCGCCCGGTAATGGCCAGATTGCCTTTGGCGTCTATGCGGGCCAGGTCGCCGGTGTCGAACCAGCCGTCAGCATCTGTCGCAGAGTCTTCCTGTCCCATATACCGCTCAATCACGGACCCGCCCTTGACCTTAAGGCGTCCCTCGACACCGCGTTGTTCCGGTAGTGCCCGGTCTTCCGCATCCGTCAATAAAAGATCGACTCCAACGGCAGGACGACCTGCGATTGATGCATCCCTGTCTGGGTCAAGGTATGATGTCATGGTGCCGGTCGGTGACATTTCAGTCATGCCCCAGCTCGGCTGGGCGATCACACCAAGCCGGTTTTCGATCCGTGTCATCAGTGCCCGGGACATTGAAGCCCCGCCCACAATGATGCGTTTTAACGAGGGAAGCTCGCCACCATTGGCTTCAAGGTGTTCGAGCAGGCCAAGAAATACGGTCGGCACCCCGGCGGCAACGGTCACATTCTCTGAGTTGATGAGTTCAGTCAGCCGGGCGCCATCGGCCTGACGGCCCGGAAAGACGAGATTTGCACCTACTGCTGGTGCCGCAAAGGGTATGCCCCAGGCATTGGCATGAAACATGGGCACAATGGTCAAAATTGAATCCTGCGCGGTATAGGCGGCCATATCCGCCTGCAACACCCGCAGGGTATGAAGGAAGGTCGAACGGTGGGTGTAGGTCACTCCCTTCGGTGTGCCGGTCGTTCCGGACGTAAAGCAATGTCCGATAGCGGCCGTTTCCTCGCTCTCACGCCATGTTGCCTCGGTGCGCACCTCAGCAATCGCCGCCTCAAGTGAGGTGCCAATATCTGCCTCGCCGTCTATGATCAGAATATGATCAATAATTGTGTGGGCTGCCATGTCGGCAGCGAGTGGGGCCAGATCGGCACTGCAAATCAAAATGCGCGCGTCCGATTGGGAAAGTATGTCGGCACTCTGTGTGGCCGTTAAACGCGGATTGAGGGTGTGATAGGCAGCACCGAGACCAACAATTGCATACCAGGCTTCCAGATGTGCCTGGCTATTCCATGCAAGGGTCGCGACCCGCGCGCCGGGGCCCACACCAAGTTGCTCAAGGATAACCGAAACCTTCAAAGCCCTGTCGCGCAGCGCCGCGTATCCAATCCGCGCAATTGTGCCATCAGGTCGCGCTGTGACGACCTCGGCCTCGCCATGCCATTTTGCGGCATGGTCCAGAAATTTGTCGACGGTCAGGGCGTAGGGCTGTACCGCCCCATCGATTATTCGCATATCAGGTCTCCGTAGGCCGGGTCGGCGCTGCGATCCCGAAATTCCAGTTCCAGGCAGTATTGCCGGCGGTGCGGCGGCGGCGCACATCCTCTTCGTGTTGCCGGTACATGCCCGGCGACAGGTTATTTCCCCCGCATGGGGCTTCGGCGAAATGCATATAGGCGCGGTCACGCCCATAGGGTTGCCAATCCGGTTGGTCTTTCGCCACGGGGACGCCGGATTTTGCAAATGACGTCCAGTAACCGGCAATCGCTTCCGAAATAGCGTTATCGGGCGGGCGTCCATTGGCATTTGGCCAACGCGGTGGCGTTTTGTCGTGTGTGCCAAACAGGAAGGGAAGTTCGCTGCCATGGAAGGCATGGAGGTTCGCGACGTCTGTCTCCGGATAGCCATGATCGAAATAATAAAGGAAAGCCGGCATGCCGAGCGCGGATTGCTTGACGGCGAGACGTTCGGCGGTCCAGCCGTAGACTGCGTCCCGCGCAATCGAAAGCAGGCTCGTCCTCGGATCGTCGGATGGATAAAGCGTCAACAATGCATCGGCGAGATCGCCATTGCGGGCGCGCATCTCCGCTTCATATGCGGCTGCGCTATCAGGGAGGGGCGGTAGCATGAAGGGAAAAATTGATGCTTCGCCGCAGTTGAACCCCGTAAGGACAGGCACAGGCGCCTGTTCGCCAAGGTCGAAAATGTCAACGAGCTGGCGCGGCAGCACGTGCCCGTCAATCGTGCCTTCAGCGGCGAAACCTGCCTGTTGTGCCGCCTCGGCGAGTGCTGCCGCATCCATATTGCGCAGTGCTTTGAGGCTCACCGCGCCCAGTTTTGCGGCGAGCTCGACGCCAGCCTGTTCTGCCGGGATTTCACCGAAACGCCCTTCGCGCAGTTCAGGGGTGGACTTCATATAGGCACTTTGCGCGATGGCTTTGGCAAAGAGCCCGCGGGCCATAGGCGAGGCCATCAGGTACATCACGCTCAATGCGCCGGCGGATTCTCCGGCGATCGTTACATTGTCCGGATTACCGCCAAATGCAGCAATGTTCCGCTTGATCCATTTCAGCGCTGCGATCTGGTCGAGGAGCCCGTAATTGCCCGAGATGCCGTCCGGCGATTCTGCGCTTAACTCCGGATGCGCCAGATAGCCGAAAACCCCGAGACGATAATTGATGGTGACAACGACAATCCCATGTGTCGCCAGAATTTCCCCGTCATAGAGGATTTCGCTGCCGGCACCCCAGGTCAGGCTGCCGCCGTGGAGCCAGACCAGCACCGGGGCATTCTGCGCGCTTTCGGGGGCCCAGATATTGAGCGAAAGGCAATCCTCGGACTCGCCGGGGAGGGTGTCCGCAAAAAGACTTCCCGGTTTGCGGGGCGGCTGGACGCAGGCCGGGCCAAATTTCGTCGCGTCCCGGATACCAGCCCAGACTGGTGCCGCTACAGGTGGTGTCCAGAGTGCCGGGCCCACTGGCGGTAACGCATAGGGGATGCCCTTGAATATTGTTAGTCCATGACGTGCCGTGCCTCGTATCGCCCCGGCGGGGCAATGAACCACAGGGGTGCCGAGCCCGGAGGGCGAACCTGCTGCCGTTTGCTGCATGGACATCAGTTCAACCTCCCCTAAACTTTTCGTTGAAGCAGTGAGCGCGCCGATAGGCGACTGCCTGACACTTCGACAGAAACGCTATGGGGCCTTGAATCCCAATGATACCGGCAGGTCACTCCTCCATGACCAGATGCCCATATCGCGCCTTGTCGTGGCCCCTCAAACTTTGGATGCCGCATTTGAAAGCCGTATCAATCCTTGATGAGGAAAACCCGAAAAGTCAATATTCACTATCGTGAGTGTTAATGATATTCAGTGTTGCTTCTTAAGCAGCAAGATCAAGAACACCTATGGGTAGAACTGACCCAGTTGAGGCGAGAGCATGCTGTCAACGGAAAGCGCTTCGCGGTGCTGGATGGTGTCCGTCACTGTCCGAATGGTTTTGCTCCCGAGCCAAATCGTACGGTCTGGCAAGCCAGCGTGATGTGCCTGAGTGCAAGGGCGCAGTTTCAGATTTAAAATAGTACAAATAAATAAAAACTTGAAGATACAATGCGGTTGTTCTATCCGGAATGAGCAGGAGACGCGGGGAGAAATAGATGTCTGAGATAGTGCAGCGACGTGATCTGGATTTCATTCTTTATGAAATGCTCGATCTTGAGGGCTTGCTCCAAACTGAGCATTTTGAAGCGCATGACCGGGAGACAATTTCCGCAGTGCTGGACACCGCACAGGCGATTGCGGAAGATATTTATCTGCCACTGGCGGAAAAAATTGACGCCCATGAGCCGCAGTTTGTGGATGGCAAAGTGCAAATGCCGTCCGAAGCCGCTGACGCAATCCGAGCCTATGCGGACGCGGGTATGCTCGCGATGGGCTTTTCGGAGGCAGATGGCGGTCTGCAACTCCCATATCTGGTTTCAACCCTGGTCAACGGCATGTTCGCCAGCGCCAATGTTGCCCTTGCAAACTATGCGTTGCTGACGGCTGCCAACGCCAATCTCGTGAGTACTTTTTGCACCCCCGAGCAAAAGGCGCGGTACTTGCCGCCCATGCTGGCGGGCACCTGTTTTGGCACGATGTGTCTGTCCGAGCCTCAGGCGGGGTCCTCCCTTTCGGATATCACCACCAAGGCCAGCCTTCGCGGCGATGGGCGTTACGATATCTCCGGCAGCAAGATGTGGATTTCTGGCGGCGACCACGAATTGTCCGATAATATTCTGCATCTTGTTTTAGCTAAAATTCCGGGCGATCCAGCCGGGGTGAAAGGCATTTCGCTGTTCCTGGTGCCGCGATATCGCGTCAACGCCGATGGGTCGAAGAGCGAATGGAATAACGTCTCCCTGGCCGGGTTGAATCACAAAATGGGGCAACGCGGCTGCGTCAATTGCCTGCTGAATTTCGGTGAAAATGGCGAAAGCATTGGCGAGTTGGTGGGAGAGCCGGGCAAGGGCCTGAACTACATGTTCCACATGATGAACGAATCCCGCATTTTCGTTGGGCAATCGGCCACCATGCTGGGGCTTGCTGGATATTTGCACTCCCTCCAATATGCCAAGGAACGCCCTCAGGGGCGCCATCCACACAATAAGGACCCGCTGTCGTCCCAGCTGCCGATCATTGAGCATGCGGACGTAAAACGCATGTTGTTGGCGCAAAAGGCTGCTGTGGAAGGCGCGATGGGATTGATTGCCTTTGCTGCCTCCTTGATCGATCGGCAAAAGGTGAGCGCTGACTCGGCCGAGCGCGCGGAACTTGGGCTGCTGCTCGATATCCTGACGCCTGTGGTGAAGAGCTGGCCGTCCGAATTCTGTCTTGAAGCCAACAAGCACGCTATTCAGATATTGGGTGGGTACGGCTACACGCGCGATTACCCGGTTGAACGCATTTATCGCGATAATCGATTGAACCATATCCATGAGGGCACACACGGCATTCAGGGCATTGATCTGCTCGGGCGCAAGGTGCGCATGGAGGATGGTGCCGCGTTGGAATTGCTTGCGGTGCGCATCAAGTCGACCATTGCCGAGGCGCGTGAACTGGCCGATTTGCAAGGTGAGGCGGCGGCGCTCGAAACCGCTCTGGAACTGTTGCAGGCGACGACGCGCAAGATTGTGACACATGAAGACGTCAATCTCGGCCTTGCCAATGCCACCCTCTATCTGGATGCATTTGGCCATGTGGTGATCGCGTGGGTCTGGCTGTGGCAGGCTGTCGTGGCCACCAAAGCCATGTCGGAATCCGATGGCAATGAGCCCAATTTCTACAGCGGGAAACGCGCGACGTGCCGCTATTTCTTCAAATATGAATTGCCCAAGGTCGATGCGCAATTTGCGCTTGTGGGCAGCGTTGACGATACGTGCTTCAATTTCTCTCCTGAACAATTCACCGACATTGGCTAGAGGGATTTGAGACAGCGGCAACTATCTATAAGGTTCCCCTGTTTTGAGTTGGCAGAGGTGCGTCATGGTTAAAGAACTGCCGACATTACCGGTGCGCGGGCGTGCGGCGGCTCAGGACCGGTCTTTGGAAACAAAGCGCAAGATCGTCCGTGCTGCGATCAATATCATTGCCGAACGGGGCCTTGCGGGATTGACGCACCGCCTTGTGGCGCAGCAGGCCGGCGTCAGCCTTGCCGCAACCACATATTATTATGAAACCAAGTTTGATATCGTCGCCGAGGTTTCCAACACACTGCTCAACACCTATGCCGAATCGTTCGAGCGGGCCGCACGGCGTATCAGGGCGGGGGTGCGGCCGCCGTCAAACTTCCAGGATTTTGTGAACCGCTTGTTGCAAAATACGGCACGCAGGAATCACGCAGAGACCATTGCATGGATGGAGTTTTTGCTTGATGCGGCGCGGCACCCCGAAAATATGGAATTGGTCCGCCAATGGGCGGTGCGGCTGCAAGAGCTGTGGGTGGATATTGCCGTATTGCACCATGAAGAAAATCCCGACATCGTCGCGCGTTCGGCGATTGACCTGATCATCGGCGTTCAGCTGGCCATTCTGGCCCTGGGGCTTGATGAGGCGGATATCACAGCGGTCCTGATTGACGGCAAGGATCCATTTGATCGTTGGGCAAGGCCGAAAGAGCCAACGGCGATCATGGCCGATGCGCACAGCCTCCGGGGCACGCCAAAGTCCAGGGCCACGCGGGAGCGGATATTGGACGCCACAATGAGAATTCTCATTGAAGAAGGGGCGGGTGCCGTAAGCTATCGGCTT
>Ga0209344_10002139_pt1 | contig 22960 bp, 24 predicted proteins | sample Cruoilmetagenom6_FD_187293 | JGI IMG/M metagenome (GOLD analysis project Ga0209344, IMG submission 187293) | Oil polluted marine microbial communities from Coal Oil Point, Santa Barbara, California, USA - Santa Barbara Oil Seep Sample 6 (SPAdes)... | ecosystem: Environmental > Aquatic > Marine... | reverse complement strand
TGTTGATCGTCTTCCTAAAACCCGTTCAGGTAAAATATTGCGTGCAACGATGGTTAAGATCGCAGATGGACAGGAATTCAAATTCCCCGCAACAATCGACGATCCAGCAATTCTGGATGAAATTAGTAGCGCCCTGATAACGCTTGGCTATCCCGCAAAATAGTATTCTGGATCAGGTAAATTGTTCACGTGTCAGGCGTTCTTCCAATCCATGCCCGGGATCAAATAAAATTCGGTGAACAATTGCTTCATCGCTGGATATTTCAACCCAGGCCACATTTCGCACTGATCGGCCGTCTGCATCAGCCATTACAGGGCGTTTATCCTGCTCAAGAACTTCAAATCGTACCTTTGCAGTTTTAGGTAACAAAGCTCCGCGCCAGCGTCTGGGCCGGAATGCAGCCACTGCAGTTAGCGCCAGCACATCTGAACTGATCGGTAAAATAGGCCCATGGGCAGAATAGTTGTACGCGGTCGACCCGGCGGGCGTACAAACCAAAGCACCGTCACAGACCAATTCCTGAAGTCGGACCTTTCCATTCACACTGATACGCAGTTTTGCCGCCTGCGGGCCTGCGCGAAGTAAAGATACCTCATTTATGGCAAGTGCTTCATGGCGCGACCCATCCGTACCTTCAGCGATCATCGATAAAGGATTTATCGTTTCCTCTTCTGCCAGCCTCAATCTTTCCGGCAGATCTTCTTCATCAAATTCGTTCATCAAGAATCCAATGGTACCGCAGTTCATTCCATAAACCGGCGTATCAACGCGCATGGTGCTGTGGAGTGTCTGCAACATAAATCCATCGCCACCCAATGCCACAATCACATCAGCCTCGCTTATATCAACACTACCGTAACAATTCGTCAGCCTTTCACAGGCTTCCTGTGCGATCGGCGATTCACTTGCTGCAAAGGCGATTTTTTGTTGTCTGGACATCTGCTCATTTCCCATTTGCAAATTCTTCGCGCGGGAGGAAGGGAAACACAAGCCTCTGATATCAAAACACAGGCCGCTAAACCCGGAAGGTGCGTCGTTTTCCGGCCTTTTTCCTGTTGACCAAACCAGCTAGACACCGCGCAACCTGAACCCTACTCGGAGAAATTGGATGAACACGGTGCAACGAAACAACGATTTTTTCACTGAAGACCTATCTACCCGTGATCCTGAAATATTTGACGCGATAAAAAAAGAGCTGGGAAGACAACAGCACGAGATTGAACTGATCGCATCTGAAAACATTGTTTCGGCTGCTGTCATGGAAGCTCAGGGTTCAGTGATGACCAACAAATACGCCGAAGGGTATCCGGGTCGGCGCTACTATGGTGGGTGCGACTATGTGGATATTGCCGAAAATCTGGCAGTAGAACGCGCCAAAGAATTGTTTGGTTGTGAATTTGCCAATGTGCAGCCCAATTCAGGTTCGCAGGCCAATCAGGGCGTGTTCACCGCGCTTTTGACACCCGGTGACACTATTCTTGGGATGTCCCTTGATGCAGGCGGGCACCTGACACATGGCGCAAAGCCAAATCAATCTGGCAAATGGTTCAATGCGATCCATTATGGTGTGCGCAAACAGGACAATCTGATTGATTACGAACAGGTTCAGGAACTGGCTACCCAACACCAGCCTAAACTGATTATCGCCGGTGGCTCAGCCATACCCAGAACTATCGACTTTGCAAAAATGCGTGAAATTGCCGACAGCGTTGGTGCGTACCTGCTGGTGGACATGGCGCATATCGCGGGTCTAGTGGCGACGGGCGCGCACCCTTCACCCTTCCCTCACGCACATGTTGCAACGACAACCACGCATAAAACACTTCGTGGTCCACGCGGCGGAATGATTGTTACCAACGACGAAGTGATCGCCAAAAAAATCAATTCAGCGATTTTTCCCGGCATTCAGGGTGGTCCGTTGATGCATGTGATTGCCGCCAAAGCCGTAGCCTTTAACGAGGCGCTGCGCCCGGAATTCAAAGAATATATCTCGCAGGTTGTACTGAACGCTCAGGCGATGGCCGACCAGTTGATGAAGGGTGGATTGGATATTGTGACAGGTGGTACGGACACTCACGTTCTACTGGTTGATCTGCGCCCGAAGGGCGTAAAGGGTAACGCTACCGAAAAGGCACTGGGACGCGCCAATATTACATGTAACAAAAACGGAATTCCGTTCGACACTGAAAAACCAATGATCACGTCTGGTGTGCGTCTTGGTTCGCCGGCTGGAACATCCCGTGGCTTTACTGAAGCTGAGTTCCGGCAAATTGCAGATTGGATTGTCGAAGTTGTCGACGGACTTGCCGCAAATGGCGAAGACGGCAATCATGCGACCGAAGCTGCAGTCAAAGCCAAGGTTCGGGCCATGTGCGGGCAGTTCCCGATTTATCCGAACCTTTAAATTCGGCCCCCAATATACAAATGGGGCCTCCGCATATTGCGGGGGCCCCGTTTCTATTTTTACACCGGCATCATAATTTTATGCGTCAGATAAACCCACGCCAGACGAGTACTGCCATTACAACCCCCGAAATGATTAGAAGGTTAAGAAGATTGGTCGAAAGAAATCCAATGATCATTCCTTTTTTGCGATCCCATGCATCAATCTCTGACAAGAAATTGTCGCAGGCATCATAGGCCGCGACCACGCCGAATTCATCCACCATCCGGGCAAGTTTTGGGTTACCCTGCTTCTTAGCTGCGTCGATTAAAGTACCGGCGTCGCGGTGAACTGACTGGGGCAACAGCCGCCCCGCCTTTGACAGTTTGTGTTCCAAAGTCTTGCCTCGAATTCCCAGTTGTTCTTCCAATAACTGGCCAATTCTGTCGACACGTTCTTGATAAGTCATTGGCAGAACTCTGTTTTTACGATTCCTTCCAAATTTACTATTGTTCATCAGGACTGGAAAGCCCCCAATTATCGCGTTAAGCAAGACTATGTTAAAAACGATTGTGACAGGCCAACCAACCGAAAAGACACCCCTATTGATCGCGCACGGGCTGTATGGGTCGGCACGAAACTGGGGTGTCATAGCAAAGCGATTATCTGACACGCGGCAGGTAGTGGCGGTGGATATGCGCAACCATGGTGATAGCGAATGGTTTACAACCCACAGCTACGCCGAACTTGCTGAAGACATGGCGACAGTTATCAACAGTTTCGGCGGCAAAATGGATGTGCTCGGCCATTCTATGGGGGGCAAGGCTGCGATGGTTCTTGGGGTGAACTATCCCGATAACATCAACCGTCTGGTGATAGCGGATATTGCGCCAACTATTTATAGCCACACGCAAATTCACCTTATCGATGCGATGAAATCAATCAACTTGAACACCATCGAAAAACGTTTGGACGCAGAGGTTCTTTTGACGCCACTGGTAGATTTGCCAGATACACGTTCATTTCTTTTGCAATCTTTGGATGTGAAAGGAAAACGGTGGCGGTTAAACCTGCAAGTGCTGGCAGAAGAAATGGGGGAAATTATGGGGTTCCCCGACCTTGCAGGGTCTTTTGGTGGTCCGGCCCTGTTTTTGTCCGGGGCAAACAGCGATTATGTCAAACGCGAAGATCGTGCGCAGATCAAACAACTTTTCCCCGACGCCTACTTTGCGAAAATACCAGGGGCTGGGCATTGGCTGCATGCCGAAAAACCACGTGAATTTGAGGCAGCTGTTCGCGTATTCCTGGGCTGATACAAGTTTCAAACCCAATAAAATGACCCCTACGAGAAACCTACGATATTCTCCGCATTCGTTCCATTATGTTTGTTTTTAAGATAAACTGATGGAACAGAACCGCGATGACATGCAACAAGACCAGAACAAGCAACGCAATTTTCAAAACGTTATGGCCATTCGCAGCGGCTTTAACGCCGCCAAACCAAGCAACGGCACCCGATACCGGCATGAAAATCATAAGTAGATAAAAAATCCAATGGGTTGCGTTGGCCAGCATTTTCAACATTGGATGTTCTTTTTCCGGGGGCGGAGGTGACCCCCGATTTAATCGAACAGCCAGGCGCCATAACGCAAGTAAAAGCACCAATAATCCACCAAAAACATGTATTGCGATCAGCGGCTTGAACACGATGACCCCACCTTCCAAAAAGGTTTCCCATGCTTGGGCAATTGATTCATGCAACAGGAACTGAAGCACAATCAACGCTGCAATGATCCAGTGGAGCCGTATCTGGAGGCGGGAGTAACCAATTGGGTTGGACATTGTGAATACCTCGGTGTTGCGAAGAAATGTTGGTCTTACTTGCGACGTTATCTCTTTTTTACGAATTCGGTCAAAATAGTAATGCGCTGACCTTCCACACGGCCCTCAATGTGACCAGAATTGTCTGCCACCAATGAAACAGAACGCACCGCAGTGCCCCTCTTGGCGGTAAATCCTGCACCCTTAACCGGAAGGTCCTTTATCAGGGTTACGGTATCCCCCGCGGCAAGCTGAATACCGTTGCAATCACGATGAATAATATTGGGAATGAACGCACCTGATTGCGCCCAGACTAGTGTTTTCTCATCCAGGTACAGCATGTCAGCCAGATCCCGTGCCCAGCCATGATCCGATAATCTGTTCAGCATCCGCCAGGCCAAAACTTGCACCGGTGCATGTTGCGACCACATGGATGTGGACAACGCGCGCCAATGGTTGGGATCAGGTGTATCGCTAATCTGCGAGGCGCAGGTAATGCAAAGAAGTGCTTGTGTATCAGGGGTTTGATCAGGGTCAGGGCCAATGTCAAACACCGACAAATCAGTCGTGGCAGCACATAATTCACAGGCGTTTTCTGCGCGTTCAGTCAGGGTTGTCATCTAAGACTCCGGTTCTTTTTAACTGGGCATAGCCGAGTTGTGCAGATCGGGGCAAGGTTGCAATCAGGTCAGCAAGACCAAAGCCGCTGGATCAGCAAAAACGGCCAGCTGATTCTCATCAGCTGACCGTTGATTTTTACACCGACCCCGAAGAAACGCGCGAACAGGATCAGGGGTCGGTGCCTATCCAGAGGCTGGAAGCTTCCGGATAATTTCTTGGCTTATTCACCACCTCCAAGCTGGTGAACATAGGCCGCAACTGCGTTGACCTGTGCATCGCTCAAGCGCGGTCCCCAAGCGGGCATCACACCAAACCGACTGTTGGTCACGGTGGCCGTCAGCATTTCCGAATCACCACCATACAGCCATATTGCATCGGTCAGATTCGGCGCGCCTTGATCTCGATCACCTGAGCCATCTTCCATGTGGCACGAAGAACAGTTTTCTTCGAATAAAATGGCCCCCTCGGTGGCCATTGTTGCGTCATGGTCTTGCCCGGACAGGGCCAGAACATGGTTTATGGTTTGCTCGATTTCTTCTTCTTCAAGAAAATCACCAAACTTCGGCATTTCCGAGTAATGCGCATCGTCAGTATCGTTGCGAACACCGTGACGAATTGTAAAGGCAATCGCCTCTATATCGCCGCCCCAAAGCCAATCATCATCCAACAGGTTCGGATAACCTTTGGCACCGTTGGCACCTGACCCATGACATTGCGAACAATTGGTACGAAAAACCGCACCACCCGAATTGACCGCATAGCGATGCAATTCCACATCAGCGGCAATCGTCGTCAGATCCGCAGCGGCCAGTTTGGCCTCAATCGCGGCGTTGGCGTTAGCCACGGCTTCAATGTCGGCGGCAACTTCAGCGCGAGTGGAATAGCCGAGCAAACCCGGCGTGGCACCAGAAATAAGTGGCCACGCAGGAAATGCTATGACATAGCCGATTGCCCACACGATCGTGGCGTAAAAGGTCCATAGCCACCAACGCGGCAAGGGGTTATTATATTCCTCTATTCCGTCCCAGACGTGGCCAGTGGTTTCCGGTTCTTGGCGTTCAGGCTGCTTGCTCATGGTTGCGCCTCCTTGGGATTTTCGTCGGGGGCTGGTTTGTCTTCATGCCGAAACGGGATGTCTGCAGTGTCTTTATATGCTTTACCACTGCCAGGTCGAAACGCCCAAATAACGGTCCCAATAAAGAACAGAAACATTAACAGCAAAACCCAGCTGTCAGCGATTTCACGCAAAATATGATAATCCATCTACCCCACCCCCTAGCGGCTCGCGTCGGGCGTGAAAGTCGAAAAATCGACCAGCGTCCCGAGCATTTGCATATAGGCAATCAAAGCATCCATTTCGGAAATCCCTTCGTGCCCGTCAAAGTTGCGGACCTGTGCGCCGGGGTAGCGATCAAGCAACGCATCAAAGTCGCTGTCAGGATCTGCCTGCGCCTTGAAATCATCAAGCGCGACGTCGATCATTTCATCCGTATAGGGAACACCCACAATTCGGTGCGTTGACATTAGTTCGTCAATGTATTTGCCATCAATCTGTGCATTTGTCAGATACCCATATTTCGGCATCACTGATTCCGGCACCACCGATTGCGGATCCGTCATATGATCAACATGCCATTCATCGGAATATCGCCCGCCGACCCGTGCCAAATCTGGCCCAGTACGTTTTGATCCCCATTGAAACGGGTGATCATACATAGATTCCGCTGCCAGAGAATAATGGCCATAGCGTTCAACTTCGTCGCGCATCGGCCGGATCATCTGGCTGTGGCAAACATAACAACCTTCACGAACGTAGATATCGCGCCCGGTCAGTTCCAGCGGTGAATAAGGGCGAACCCCTTCCACTTTTTCGATGGTGTTTTCCAGATAGAAGAGCGGTGCTATTTCAACGATACCGCCAATGGAAACCACCAGCAGGCTACCCACCAGTAACAGGGTTGCGTTTCGTTCGATTACACTATGTTTGTTGAGAATGCTCATATCTGTGGCCCTCCTATTCTGCCGGGGCCATGGCAGGTGCATCGGCTTTTGCCGGTGACCTGCTCACAGTCATCCAAAGGTTATAGCACATGATCAGCGCACCCGAGAGGAACAATACTCCACCCAGCCCCCGGACCACATACATTGGGAATTTTGCTGCCACGGTGTCAGCGAAAGAATTCACCAGAAAGCCGTTGGCGTCCACTTCGCGCCACATCAGGCCTTCCATAATTCCGGTGACCCACATCGATGCGGCGTAAAGAATGATACCGATAGTCGCCAGCCAGAAGTGCCAGTTCACCAAGCTAAGGCTGTAAAGCCGTTCCCTGTTCCAAAGCTTTGGTACAAGGAAGTAGAGTGCACCAAATGTGATCATACCGTTCCAGCCAAGCGCGCCTGAATGAACGTGACCAATGGTCCAGTCAGTATAATGACTAAGGGAATTCACCGCGCGGATCGACATCATCGGCCCTTCAAAGGTCGACATTCCGTAAAACCCGATGGAAATCACCATAATCCGAATAATCGGGTCGGTACGCAATTTGTCCCATGCCCCCGAAAGGGTCATCAGACCATTGATCATACCACCCCACGAAGGCATCCACAAAATGATTGAAAACACCATTCCCAATGTCCCTGCCCAATCAGGCAAAGCGGTATAGTGCAGGTGGTGTGGGCCAGCCCAGATATAAAGGAAGATCAGCGCCCAGAAATGTACAATAGACAGTTTGTAGCTGAAGACCGGGCGTTCAACCTGTTTGGGAACGAAGTAGTACATCATGCCCAGAAATCCGGCCGTCAGGAAAAAACCAACTGCGTTATGGCCGTACCACCACTGTGTCATTGCATCCTGAACACCGGCAAAAAGCTGCACTGACTTAGACCCAAATATCGAAACCGGCAGGGAAAGGTTGTTCACAATGTGCAACATAGCCACGGTCACGATGAAAGACAGGTAAAACCAGTTGGCTACATAGATGTGGCGCTCTTTACGTTTGAACAACGTACCCATGAACACAATCAGATAGGCCACCCAGACTATCGTCAGCCAGATATCCACGTACCATTCAGGTTCAGCATATTCTTTGGATTGGGTCGAACCCAGCAGATATCCGGTTGCCGCCAGCACGATAAATAGCTGGTACCCCCAGAATACGAACCACGCCAGATTGCCCCCCCAAAGCCGAACTGCACTGGTGCGCTGCACCACGTAAAAGGATGTTGCGATCAGGGCGTTGCCCCCGAACGCAAAAATAACCGCCGATGTGTGCAACGGTCGCAGGCGGCCAAAATTACCAAAACCTTGCAGAAAATCGAAGTTCAGGACCGGAAATGCCAGTTGAAACGCTATCCAAGTTCCTACCAGAAACCCGGTTACCCCCCAAAACGCGGTTGCAATAACGCCGTAACGGATAACACCATCCATATAACCAGACCCTGCGGGGCTTTTTGGTTCGTCGGTCTGGCGCAAGGTCCACAGGAAATAACCACCAGCGACAAGCATGATGATGATCGCATGCACCAGATAGGCCAGATCGCGCGCATGGTTCGCTGCGATTGCCGCTAAAAGGGCAATCGCCCCTAGCGCCGCTAGTTTTAGATAGTCCCACATTTTTTCGCGTCCCTTCGTTCCAGCCCACGGCACCATTATTCACAGTCAGAGGCCGATCGTGATCAAAGCGGGTTTGGACCGGGTTCGCAAGAGGTGCATTGATCCATGTCAAATAAATCGACCCATCCTATTGATCGAAGTCAAAGACGCGCACGTCTGGGGCTGAAAAAATGTTGCTGATTGCCGAACATCGGGAGCTCCAAGAATGGCCTATAAAACCGTAACAACAATTATCTGTGATGAAGGGGCCGACAAACCGGCCCTGAATGCTGCGATCGAGGTCGCTCGCCGTGAACACGCCCATCTTGATATTATTTGCCTTGGGATTGATAGAACTCAGCCCGGGTTTTATTATGGCGGCGCAGGGGCCGGGGCAATCGCGACGCAAGTCAGTTTTGCCGAGGCTGAAAGCGACGCAAAAGCGTTGGAAGAATTTGCGACCAAACATCTTACAAATCAGGACATGACCTGGTCAGTTCGCCCGATTGCGGCGCAATCCACGGGCTTGTCCCAATTTCTTGCCCATCAGATAAGGTTTTCTGAACTTCTTGTTCTGCCAAAACCATACGGGGAAGGCCGTGGCCACGAAGCAGAAGCGATCGTAGAATCTGCATTATTTGATGCGCGCGTTCCGGTTCTGGTGGTCCCAAACGACGAACCACTGCCATCTCTAACAGGTAATGTAGTGGTCGCGTGGAATGAAGGTCGCGAAGCGCTTTCTGCGATCCGGTGTGCTCTGCCGATGCTGATTGCAGCAAACAAAGTAGACATTGTAATCATCGATCCCCCCGCTCACGGGCCGGAACGATCTGACCCGGGTGGCGCGCTGGCGCAGATGTTGTCGCGGCACGGCGTGCATGCAGAAGTTTCGGTTCTGGCGAAAACGATGCCGCGTGTATCCGACATCCTGTGCAGGCATATCGCTGACAAGAACGCTGAACTGCTGGTGATGGGTGCTTATGGGCATTCGCGCTTTCGCGAATCAATTCTGGGTGGCGCGACACGCAACATGCTGCAAATGGCGGAATTTCCGGTTCTAATGGCACATTAACCCGGAATTCAGGCCAGCATTCCGCCATCATCATCATCCCCGGTTTCGTAAATCAGTTTTGCAAAATCGGGGATCGTCACTTTGCGATTACCTTGCAGCACAATAATGCCATCGCGTTTCAACGCCGATATCTGTCGGCTGACTGTTTCAAGTGTCAGACCAAGGTAATTCGCCATAGCTTCGCGTGTCAGCGGCAGGTCAAACATTGATCCGTCAGGCCTTGGTTCCAGATGCAGCTTGGATTCCCTTCGCGCAATTATCGCAAGCAGGCTCGCTATTTTTTCGCGCGCTGTTTTACGACCCAGCACCAACATCCATTCGCGTGCCGCATCAAGTTCATTCAGCGTCATATCAAGTAGACGCTGACTGATATGGGGGGTGGTCTGGATCAGAGCTTCAAAGGGTTTGCGACGAAAGCAGCACAAAGTAACATCAGAAACCGCCGTCACATCATATGCGGCTTTTACGCGTCCCGGACGACCCAGGAAATCCGATGGCAATAACAGGCCAACCATCTGCGTGCGCCCGTCTTCCATCGTTTGGGTCAGTGTCGCGACCCCGACAACAACAGAAGACACAAAATCCATCTGATCCCCGGCCCAGATAATCGGCTGCCCTGCTTCGTAATTGCGATAATATTTGATCGAATCGAGATAGGTTAACTCATCTGGTTCGCAACGCGCGCAAACGGCTCGATGCCGGATTGGGCATGTTCCACAGTTTTTCGTATCAAAAACAAGGGCAGTCATTTGTTCGCGCTTTCGGGTTGATCTGAATCAATGCGATCCAGATACCTTTGAAAATAAATAGGGCAATGACTAAACACTCACAACTCGGAAAACTAGGCTTATTTGACACGCGGGTGCCCCGTTACACCAGCTATCCGACTGCCCCGCACTTCAACGCTGTCGTCGGCCCGGAAGAAACCAAGGGTTGGATTAAGGCAATTGCACCCGGTTCGCAGGTGTCACTTTATATCCATATTCCCTTTTGTAGAAGGCTTTGCTGGTTTTGCGCGTGCCGCACGCAGGGAACCACAACCACGAAACCGGTGCAGACCTATCTGGAAACGGTAAAAGCGGAACTGGCGTTGCTTGCAGAAATATTGCCCGATGGTGTTAGCATTGAACATTTGCACTGGGGGGGGGGTACGCCGACCTTATTACCACCTGAATCCATCACTGATCTGGCTGCAGCGATTGCCAAGGTAGCGCCACTTGCAAGGGATGCGCAGTTTTCCGTTGAAATTGACCCGAATGAGATTGACGATGATCGTCTGGATGCGCTGGCAGCTTCCGGTATGAATCGTGCCAGTATTGGGGTTCAGGACTTTGATGAAACCATTCAAGAAACCATCGGCCGCGCTCAGACATATGAAATTACCAAAGCCGCCGTTGATGGCTTAAGAGAACGCGGTATTCAAAGCCTGAATATGGATATTCTTTACGGATTGCCGCACCAGACTGACGCGCGAATATCCGACAGTGTGCAAAAAGTTTTGTCGCTATCACCTGATCGCATTGCTTTGTATGGCTATGCCCATGTTCCCTGGATGGCGCGGCGGCAAACGCTGATCCCCACTGATGTTTTACCGACACCACAGGAACGTCTGGGTTTGTTTGAAACAGCACGAAATCTGTTTGTCACGGATGGTTACGCTGAAATTGGCATTGATCATTTTGCCCTTCCGGGTGACGGCCTTGCCACAGCGCAGAAATCGGGCAGCTTAAGGCGCAATTTTCAGGGTTACACCGAAGATACATCAGACACACTTATCGGTTTGGGTGCGTCGGCAATTTCCCGGTATCCGGGCGGATATGCCCAGAATGATCCCTCAACATCAGGCTATCAGGCAGCTGTACGGGGTGGTTCATTTTCCACAACCCGTGGTCATAAATTCACCCGCGAAGATCATTTACGCGGACGGATGATCGAAGCCTTGATGTGTGATTTTTCGGTTGATTTTGAACCACTTGCTGCCAAACTTGATGAAAGCCCCGCAACTTTTGCAAAGATTGCCGCGGGTATCGATGTTGCCTTTCCCGGGCTGGTTTCCGTAACGGAAAGCGGCCTGAGCATCGCGCTCGAAGGCCATCCGCTGACACGAATGATCGCGCGCTACCTTGATGCTTATTCGGTTTCTCAATCTGGCCATAGTCACGCAGTGTGATGTAATTGCCCTTGCGCCCCTGACACCCTAGAACCTGATGGTACATTGCCAGCCAGGGACATCAGCAAATGACTAACCCGCTATACGACGCCTTGTTTGCACCACATCGCCACAACGACAGCCCGTTTTTGTTATTACCCGGTGGTGCGCCCCTGTCCTTTCGGGCGTTTCTTGATCTGGCGGCGCAATATGCCCATGTTATTTGCGCCGCAGGTCTGCGCCCAGGCGACAGATTGGCCGTACAGATAAATAAATCGCCGCAAGCGTTGGCGGTTTATGCAGCCGCAGTACAAACGGGTGTAATCTTTCTACCGTTAAACACCGCCTACACCCCCAATGAGGTTGACTATTTTGTCGAAGATTCCGGCGCATCTTTAGTGCTTTGTGATGCGTCAGAATTGGATGCAGTTGCACCCATTGTCAGTGCGAACAACGCTATGGTGATGACGTTGAATGGCGATGGCAGCGGCAGTTTTGCCCGTGAAGCGACAAGACAAAAAACTGAATTTACACCCGTAAAGCTAGCAGAAAACGATCTGGCAGCCCTTTTATACACCTCTGGCACAACCGGGCGGTCCAAAGGGGCAATGCTTAGCCAGAAAAACCTGCTTTCAAACGCGAAAACTCTGGTCGCTGAATGGGATTTTACCTGCGATGACACGTTGCTGCATGCATTGCCTATTTTCCACACTCACGGTTTGTTTGTTGCCACCAACACGTGCCTTCTGACCGGGGCTGCTATGATTTTTCTACCAAAATTCAACACTGATCAAGTGATTGCCGCCCTGCCCGACGCGACGACGATGATGGGGGTCCCGACGTTTTACACCCGGTTACTGGATGATCCGCGCTTCACCCGCAATCTGACCGAACACATGCGACTGTTCATTTCCGGATCCGCCCCGTTGCTGGCCGAAACCCACAAGGCATTCGGCCAGCGCACAGGCCATCGCATTCTTGAACGCTACGGCATGACGGAAACCAATATGAACACTTCAAACCCATATGTTGGTGCACGAAAGCCCGGCACCGTCGGCCCCGCTCTGCCTGGGGTAGATCTGAAAATCACAGACCCTGAAACCGGCCAACCCCTGCCCGATGGTGAAATCGGAATTGTTGAAGTGCGCGGTGATAATGTGTTTCAGGGTTATTGGCAAATGCCGGATAAAACAGCGCTGGAACTGCGCCAGGATGGGTATTTCATCACTGGTGATCTGGGCCAGATCGATCAGGAAGGATACTTAACGATCGTTGGCCGCGCCAAAGATCTGATAATTTCGGGGGGGTACAACATCTATCCCAAAGAAATTGAACTGGTGCTGGATGAACAACCCGGTGTTCTGGAAAGCGCGGTCATCGGTGTGCCGCATGGTGACTTTGGTGAAGCTGTGACCGGCATATTGATAGCTCGCCCGGGGGAAACACTCGATCTGGGTGCCATCTTGGAAAATGCTGCAACTCATCTTGCTAAATTCAAACTTCCCAAGCGATTATTTGTTGCAGATGAACTACCGCGCAATACAATGGGAAAAGTTCAGAAAAACACTCTGCGGGATCGCTACAGCGACCTGTTTGCCTGATCCGGCTTTTGCCACTGGCCAAGAACCTTTATTCGCGCAACTGTATTCACTAGCAAACTGATGGACACCATGACCCTGATTACCCAACTTTGCGCAATCGTCGGTGATGCTTTTGTTCTGACAGGTAGTGATGCATTGCCCTATGGGCAGGATTGGATGGGAAAATACATCGGCCAACCTAGCGCTGTTGTATGCCCAAAGAATACCGCGCAAGTCAGCGAGATACTGAAACTGGCTAATGAAAACAAAACTCCTGTAGTACCGGTTGCGGGCAATACCGGGCTGGTTGGCGGCACATTTGCACCTGAAGCCATAATGGTATCGCTTCACCGAATGAACACCATTCGGGAAATCCGCCCCGGTGCACGAATTGCTATCACTGAGGCCGGCGTCATCCTTTCAAAGCTGCACGAAGCGGCCGATACCTATGACCTGATCTTTCCGCTGTTTTTCGGCGCTCGTGGATCGGCGATGATCGGGGGCAATCTTTCCACCAATGCGGGGGGGTCAAATGTGCTGCGCTATGGCAACACCCGCGCGCTGTGTTTGGGTCTGGAGGTTGTGTTGCCAGATGGCCGGATCATGAACCTGATGAGCGAGTTGCACAAAGACAACGCAGGATATGATCTGAAAGACCTGTTTATTGGTGCCGAAGGTACACTTGGTATCATCACCGCCGCAGTCCTAAAGCTGCTGCCCAAACCCCGCGCCTATGCTACCGCAATGGTTTCAGCAACGTCTCTGCCCAATGCACTGATACTGCTTAACCAGTTGCAGGAAGCCACCGGTGGCATGGTCGAAGCTTTTGAATATATGCCACGAACCTACCTGAACCGGATGAAAGTTGCCCTGCCAGATCTCAAACCACTGCTCGGCTATGGTCGCGATACGACGATCCTTGTGGAACTAGGCGCGACTGCCCCGCGCGATGCCGCGCACCAATCTGACGGTTCTGTTCCGGTGGTGACCCTGCTGGAACAGACGCTGGCGGATATGATTGAAAACGGGCTTGCAGATGACGCAATCGTTGCCCGTTCCCAAGCGCAGCGTAGCGAAATGTGGAAAATGAGGGAATCTGCCGCCGAAATTTCGTCCGGCCGCACACCTGTGATCGATTCGGACGTAGCAGTACCGCTGGACAGGGTCCCGGAGTTTCTGGAACAAGCCAAAGATCGGTTAAGTTCACTTGATCCCGGTGCTGAATCGATAACCGTTTGCCATCTGGGCGACGGAAACTTGCATTATACGGTCTGGCCCAATTCTCATGATAAGGCCGTACACAAAAATATCAGCAAAATGATTGAACAGCTAACAGCAGAACTGGCAGGCAGCTTTTCTGCAGAACACGGGATCGGCCTTTCAAAATTGGATACGATGAAACGCTACAAAGATCCGGTCGCGCTATCGGTAATGCATGCCATTAAGGCCACGCTCGATCCCAACAACATCATGAACCCCGGCAAGGTACTGCCGCCTTAAACCTTCTTGTGTTCAAAAATATCTTCGCCGAAGGCACCCGAGCCCCTTTGGGGCGAGACTTGTATTGCCCCAAAGGGGCACAATCTGATTAGTGCCAGTCAAAAAACCCCTCACCTGCCTTGGCAAGCAGGCGTCGCGCCATTACCCGGCCCATATCCGCACCATCTTCGACCGCCCCGATCAGATCGGCGGCAAAGGCCTCGGTGCCGTCGGTACGCAATATCTGGCCGCGAAGTCGCAAATCGCCACCTTCCAGTTCTGCCAGTCCCGCAATCGGCGTCTGGCAGGATCCGTCCAGGGCTGCAAGGAATGATCGTTCCGCCGTCAAACGCAACCCGGTTTCTTTGTGATGTAGCGGTTCCAGAATTTCTGCAACACGGGTATCACCGCCACGCCGTTCAATTCCAATCGCCCCTTGCGCCACGGCAGGCAACATGTCTTCCGGATCAATCGCATAGCAGGGTATCTTGGTCTTGCGCAGCCTGTTCAGGCCCGCCATTGCCAGAAAAGTTGCGCTGGCAACCCCGTCATTCAGTTTCTTCAACCGGGTTTGAACGTTGCCGCGAAATTCCACCACTTGCAGATCTGGCCGCGCATACAGCAATTGCGCACGCCGCCGCAGGCTTGAAGTACCAACCACCGAAGCCTCCGCCAGTTCGGCCAACCCGTTTGCGGACAATGACACAAATGCATCGCGCACGTCTTCGCGCGGCAGATAACAGTCAAGCACCAGCCCGCGGGGCTGATCCACGGGCATGTCTTTCATCGAATGCACTGCAATATCGACGAATCCATGTATCAGATCTTCTTCGATTTCACGGGTAAACAATCCTTTGCCGCCCAGTTCTTTCAGCGACCTGTCCTGTACCCGGTCCCCGGCTGTAGAAATCACCACAATTTCAAATGCATCATCAGGCAAGCCGAACGCCTGCATCAATCGCAGCCGCGTTTCATGAGCCTGCGCAAGGGCAAGGGGCGATCCCCTTGTACCGATTTTTAGTGGCCGTTTGGCTGAAGGTAGTTCAAGTTTCATAAACTTGTCTCTACTTGCGTCACGAGGTCCTGACAACCGCCTGCCGGGTTGACAAACTGTTGCTGGCACAAGACCACCCATAATGTACCAGATTAAGGATCCAATATGCCTGAACAAAAGAAATTGTTGCGATCTTTGGCCGGTGAAGTTCTAGCCACGCCCCCGGTCTGGATGATGCGACAGGCCGGTCGGTACCTGCCTGAATATAAAGCTACCCGCGCAAAAGCAGGCGATTTCCTGTCGCTCTGCTATAACCCGGAACTCGCAGCCGAAGTAACAATGCAACCTATCCGGCGTTACGAATTTGATGCAGCTATACTATTTGCAGACATCTTACTGATCCCCCAGGCGCTTGGTGCTGATCTGTGGTTTGTAACCGGCGAAGGCCCGCGCCTGTCGACAATTACAACCCCTGAGGGCGTTGCTGCGCTGAAAAAAACTGATGACATCCATGAAACCCTTTCACCAATTTATGAAACCATCCGCATCCTGAAGGGTGAATTGCCAAAAGATACCACTCTGATCGGATTTGCGGGCGCGCCCTGGACAGTCGCAACTTACATGATTGCCGGACAAGGCACCCCTGATCAGGGCCCGGCACATGCGTTGATGGCCAACGATCCGGCAACATTTGACGCGCTGATGGCACGGATCGAAACCGCCACTATCCAATATCTGTCAGCACAGATCACTGCCGGGGCAGAGGTTGTGAAACTATTTGACAGCTGGGCCGGTTCGCTGAAGGGCGATGCATTTGAAAAATACGCCATTGCGCCCACAAAGCGGATTATTTCCGCACTGAAATCGCGCCATCCCGATACACCGATCATCGCATTTCCACGCGAAGCGGGAAATGGTTATGTCGGATTTGCAAAAGTCACTGGTGCAGATTGTGTGGCAATCGATAATTCAGTCTCTGCGGATTGGGCTGCAAAACATATTCAAACAGACGGGTGCGTGCAGGGCAATCTGGCGCCTGGGCATATGGTGACGGGGGGCCAGCCGTTGATCGATGAAACACGCCGCATCATTAAAGCATTTGCTAACGGCCCGCATATCTTCAATCTTGGTCACGGCATCACACCTGATTCCAACCCCGACAATGTGCAACTAATGATTGATACGATCCGGGAAGAAAAATGATCCGGGAAGCCACGAAAACAGATTACAACGCAATCGCGCATCTGCAGATATCCAGTTGGCGGTCTGCCTACAGGGATATCTTAACCGAAGATTTTCTGGGCAAGCCTGTTTATGATGAAATAATGGGGCGCTGGACCGAACATATACCCGAAGCAAATGATGTGCTGCTGGTCCATCAGGGGGATTACGGCGTTGACGGTTTTATCAATGTGCTGGCTGAAACCCCCGCCTTAATCGACAACCTGCATATCAGCCCACGAATATATAGAAATGGCACCGCAACAGCACTGATGCGTGCTGCTGCCAGTCGATTGATTGAAAATGGCCAAAACTCAGCCCGGCTAAAAGTAATAACCAGCAATACCCCAGCTGCTCAGTTTTATCTCAAGCTGGGTGGAGAACGCGGTGCTGAAAAGCACGAACATCTATATGGCCAGCGCGTGACAACGGTTGAAATGACATGGCGCGATCTGACGGGACTGGCCAGAGGGGTATAAACCACTGGGCTAAACCTCTAAACCCATTTCGCCATCGGTGGCAGGCTCATCAGTACTGCGTTGGCATCATGCCCGGTTTCCAGCCCGAATTTGGTACCCCGGTCATAAACGAGATTATATTCGGCATATAATCCACGGTGGATCAACTGGGTATCTTTGTCAGTACCGGTCCATGCAGTATTGCGCCGCCCTTCTGTGATCGGAACAAACGCCGGTAAAAATGCGCGCCCGACATCCTGGGTAAATGCAAAATCCGCCTCCCAATCGGCGGTGTTGTGGTCATCGTAGAAAATGCCGCCCACACCGCGCGCGCGCCCCCGATGTGGGACAAAGAAATATTCATCCGCCCATTCTTTGAAACGCGGATAAAGATTTGTGTCGTGACGATCACAATGTTCTTTTTGCACAGCGTGAAAATATGTGGTGTCTTCGGCGTATTCGATACACGGGTTCAGATCAGATCCACCACCAAACCACCATGCCTGCGGTGTCCAGAACATTCTGGTGTTCATATGCACGGCTGGGGCATGCGGATTTTGCATATGCGCCACCAGTGAAATTCCTGCGGCCCAGAACCGCGGGTCTTCTTTCATACCCGGGATACCTTTGCGCGCGGCCATCGCAGCCTGAGCACGTTCCCCCAGTTCACCAAACACGGTGGATACGTTGACACCAACCTTTTCAAATACCCGTCCACCCCGCATTACGCTCATCAGTCCGCCACCGGCGTCAGATCCGTCCTTTGATGCACGTGTGGTTTGGTTAACCTCAAATCGGCCCGCTGGCCTATCTGCAAATGGCCCACTTGTCTGGCGATCTTCGAGGGCTTCGAACTGCGCAACGATTTCGTCGCGCAACGTGCGGAACCAGGCAGATGCCCGCGCCTTTTGATCGTGAAACTGATTGGTCATACTGTTTCCTTTTTAACCAGGCACAAAGCAACCTTGTGTTATCCCATCCCTATAACGCTTTTAAATCGCGTGCATGCGACCTATTTTAGCAGCACAGTATTCAGTTTGGAGGTTTTCCAATGCGTCGTCTATTCCTGTTGTTTCTTCTGCCGATGGTTGCCTGTGGCACGCCCCAAGAAAAATGTATCGCAGCTGCAACTAAAGACATCAGAGTACTGGACAAGTTGATCAAGAATACGCGATCGAATCTTGATAGGGGTTACGCTGTCCGCCGTGAAGAATACCGCTATTCCGTCTGGCAAATATGCGGTAAAGTTGAGGGTGAGTTTGTGTATTGTTTTAGCCCTGAAACAGGTTATCGCAATGTCCCAGTTTCGATTGACATGAATGTGGAACGGGCAAAACTGAATTCGCAACTTGCCAAACGCAGCCAGCTTGCAGTTCAGGCCGGCGCGCAGATCACGGCCTGCAAATCCACCTACCCCGAAACCTAATGTGCCGGGGTTGAAGCGGAATCAATAAGTGTACGGCCACCATCAACGGTAATAATTTGCCCGGTCATGAATTCCGCCCCTTCAGAAGCCAGAAACTGCGCAGCCTCGGCCACCTCGGATGCACTGGCAATCCGGCCAAGTGGTGTACTGGCCAGAATATCGGTGCGAATATCTTCTTCCTCGCGCAATGATGCCTGCAAACTTGCGCTCATAACGCTGCCAAATGCGACCGAATTCACCCTGATTCTATGCGAGGCCAGCGCAACGGCCATCGACCGGGTCATCTGATCCAAAGCCGCCGTGCTAACAGAATAAGCAAGCAAATCGCAATGAGTGCGACATGATGCTATCGATGACAGATTAACGATAGACCCAACCTGCCCATCCTCATTGCCTTCTTTTTCCGCCTGCGAAATCATCCGACGTGCGATTACCTGACTAAGGCGATAGCTGGTCATCAGGTTTTGCTGCAACAGCGTATCAAGCGAGGTGTCATCCAAGTCTAACGGATCAGAGCTGATAAACTGACGGCTGGCGTTGATCAAAACATCCACGCGATCAAACGCATCGACAGTCGCCGATAGTAAATTTGCCAAAGTCAGTTTTTCACGCAGATCCCCGTGGAAATAGCGCACATTGCTATCATCCTGTTTCGCTGCGTCGCCGACTTCTTCGATCAATCCGGCTTCGTCTATGTCAGCAAACATCACATTTGCGCCCTGATCGGCAAAATGGCGTGCGACGGCAAGGCCAATTCCATTGGCAGCGCCTGTAACGATGGCTGTTTTTCCCGCGATAGAAAATGACATGACTATTAATCCTGTAATTTCGTTGGCCAACCCGGCTGGATCAGCGCGCCCCACGGCGGGGCTTTGAGGCAACAAAGACTTTGAACGAACGATCACCTGCACATTCGGACACTTCGCCAAAGGCATCCGATAGCGCGGCTTCATAAGGCAAATGTCGGTTTGCGACCAGCCATAACCTGCCTTTCGGTTTCAACAGCCCCGCGGCCGCGCCGATAAACGCCTGCCCAAGTGCGGGTTCACCCACCCGTCCGGTGTGAAATGGCGGGTTCATCACAACCCCGTCCATTGCGGTTGCCAATTCAGTTTGCTTGGCATCCCCCCAATGGAAAACAGCCCTCGGGTCGGTGACGTTACGGCGTGCGCATTCCAGCGCAGAATGATCTGCTTCGATCAGGTGGCACTGACTGATATCAGCGCGCTGCAAGATGTGATGGGACAAGAAGCCCCACCCAGCCCCGAGATCAGCAAACTGTCCGCTCAGCTGTTCCGGCAAAGCATCCGCCAGAACTGCAGATCCACGGTCAATACCGTCGGCAGAAAAAATTCCCGGAACGGTGATAAACCCGCCCTCAAGCTGGTTTTCATTCCGCTCCGCTTCCCAATCAGAAAAATCACCACCAGTCATTGAAAACAGCTTGCCATGGGATTTGGAATAGGCCGCACTGACATTGGCACCCTGTTTGCGGCAATCTTTGTAAACACTGTCGATCCCGTCAGTCTTTTGCCCATCCACTACTACCAGCCCACCGTTGACATTTCGGGTGGCCAGCGCGATCAGGGCGCGCGCCTCGGCCTTAGCGCGTGGTAGAATAACTATGGCGCTACCGTATTCCCCATCAACCGTGACGCCTGTATCAAATCCTGCATTGGTGAATACGCGATGGTCCGGCCAAAAACCCTGAACCACATGAACACGGTCCTTTGGTAGCGCGCTAAGATCGACACCGGCACGGGGGCGGAACACCGCGATCCGACCAGTATCAGGCAGCTGTATAATCTGGTTGCTAAGGCCTAGAGTAAGACGTGAGTTTTGCATAAGAAACCGGGCGCGCGGCCCTATTCCTTTTCCATAGTGCACTGAAGCGGGTGCTGGTGGCGACGGGCGAAATCCATAACCTGAGTTACCTTGGTTTCAGCAATTTCATGTGAAAACACGCCGACCACGGCCAACCCCTTTTTATGAACGGCCAGCATGATTTCAAACGATTGCGCGTGGTTCAACCCAAAAAACCGTTCAAGAATATGCACAACAAATTCCATCGGGGTGAAATCATCATTCAGCAGCATCACTTTGTAAAGTGGGGGGCGTTTGGTTTTGGGTCGCGTTTCCAGCACAACCCCGACATCACTGTCAGCACCGCCAAGGTGGTCATCATTGTCTGACAGTATCAGAGGCGAGAGTGTCAAAATTCATGCTCCGGGGAAAATTATGTGCCGGTGGTTTGGACTGAGTATATAAGGGCTTAAGCCCCTGTGAAAAGGGGGACCCGGCGATTTGAAGGATTCCCATAAATTATGAAGGCAAAACTGACAACAATTGGCTTTGATGCAGATGATACACTGTGGCAAAACGAACAGTTTTTTCGCGTAACACAGGAACGATTTGCATGGCTGTTGGCAGATTACGCTGAACCAGATTATCTAGCAGACCGTTTATTGGCGGCCGAACGACGCAACCTTGGCCGTTACGGGTTTGGTATCAAGGGGTTTGTATTGTCGATGATCGAAACCGCGATCGAGGTGACCGATGGTCGGATTCCTGCATCCGTAATTGGCGAGCTGATTGCTGCGGGGCAGGACATGTTGAACCACCCGATCGAATTGCTGCCCCATGCCCAAAAAACCATAGAGCAACTGGCCGACAGTTACCGAATTTTGCTGATTACAAAGGGGGATCTGCTGGATCAGGAACGTAAACTTGCCCAATCCGGCCTTGGCGACCTGTTTCACGGTGTTGAAATTGTTTCCAACAAATCCCCTGACGTTTATGTTGATATTTTTGAAAGGCAAGGCGCGGGCATTGAAACGGCGATGATGGTCGGAAATTCAATGAAATCCGATGTTGTGCCGGTGATCGAAGCTGGTGGATGGGGCGTTTATGTACCACATGATCTGACGTGGGATCTGGAACACCACGAAGCACCGCAAAATGCTGCGCGTTACAACGAAATCACCGATCTGAGTGATTTGGGTAAACTGTTGGCAAAACTGCAAGGCGCCTGACGCCGATTTTTTGTGCAATCACTATCTTGTGGCATTGATCGAGGCAACCACAACATATAGGTATCGCAGTTTAACACCACCCTGAAAGTTATTGAATTTAGGGTGTTTTCGGAATCCAGCATCTGTGCTACGGCTTGCCCAATAAGAAAGTCAGGGGCGTCAGATCCCGACATCTTGAGGCAGTATAAGGCGAGCGACGTGGAAAAACGTCTGGGGCAGTTTGCCCGATATGGGCTATTTTTATTGGCACTGACCGTGTTGGCGTTATTACCGCCACTAAAGGCGTCTTCGGCGCCTTATGCGGCTATGGTTATTGACGCGCGTACAGGCGAGGTTTTGCATTCACGAAATGCCGACACCCGGCTGCACCCTGCATCCCTGACCAAAATGATGACGCTATATGTTACATTTGAGGCGATCAAACATGGTGAAATCTCGCTTGATCAGGTGGTCAGGATTTCCAAGAAGGCCGCAAATGAACCACCCTCCCGTCTTGGGCTAAGGGCCGGTCAGAAGATCAAACTGCGTTATCTGGTGCGGGCAGCGGCGGTGAAATCTGCAAATGATGCAGCAACTGCAATCGGCGAAGCGGTTTCCGGATCAGAAGCGGCGTTCGCGCGGCGCATGAACAGAACTGCGCGCGCCCTTGGCATGTCGCGGACCACATTCAAAAATGCCCACGGCTTAACAGAAACTGGCCACCTATCCACTGCGCGGGACATGACAGCAATGGGGCGGCACCTGTTTTATGACTTCCCTCAGTATTACAATCTGTTTTCTCGACTGACTGCTGATGCCGGCGTCAGCCGCGTCAACCATACGAATAGCAGATTTCTGAACAGTTACCGCGGTTCGGACGGGATCAAAACCGGCTACACCCGCGCGGCGGGTTTTAACCTTGTGGCTAGTGCCGAGCGTGGCAAAGAACGCATTATAACAACAGTGTTCGGCGGGCGTTCGACATCTTCGCGAAACGCGAAAGTTGCCGAACTGATGGATTTAGGGTTTCGCCGCGCGCCGTCCAATGCGCGCGTAAAAAAACCTGTGAGGCCCAAATATGCCGATGTTGAACCGCAAACACCGGTCGCGTCGGCAGATGCGAACCCCGCCAAGGGCAAAACAATACGTTTG
>Ga0209344_10002138_pt1 | contig 22961 bp, 17 predicted proteins | sample Cruoilmetagenom6_FD_187293 | JGI IMG/M metagenome (GOLD analysis project Ga0209344, IMG submission 187293) | Oil polluted marine microbial communities from Coal Oil Point, Santa Barbara, California, USA - Santa Barbara Oil Seep Sample 6 (SPAdes)... | ecosystem: Environmental > Aquatic > Marine... | reverse complement strand
TCCTGGTTGTTGGTGTTATGGGCGAAACGTCCCCACCACCGCCAATGCCAAGGTGACGGTCGCGCCAATTAATAGTTGGTGACCATGTGCGGTTGGTCATTTCGTGTGCCTACTTTCTTATGAACTACCGCCAAGAATAAAAACAAAGGTGATCCGCGATGGCCCATTTCGCCATGCTCACGGCGTCAGAGCGGCGCCGCTTTGATAGTCCCCCGGGGTTCAACAAAGACGAACGACAGCGGTATTTTCTGGTCACGCCAGATGCACGTTTGGCACTGTCCCGCATCGAAATATAAACGAACAAGGCCGGCTTCTTGCTGCAATTCGGCTACTTTCAAGCCAGTGCGCGCTTCTATCCTGCCACGGCGTTTCGGCAGCGCGATGTCGAGTACGGGGTTCTTGGCCCAAACCACCCAAAAGGTGCAGTAAGGATCGGGCTCTTGTCATGACATTTCAGTCGTAATGGCGGCCCATTGTGCGGCGGTATATGAATCAGTAAGCTACTGATGTTGGGCTCGAATTCATAGTTCTATGGTGCATGAAGTCATACTCTGAAAGAACCACTGCTCATCAATCTTTGGCGAGGCAACAGCCCTTCGCTGGACACATTTCGGATTCCATAACATGCTGTTTTCCTGCGTCTTTGACGTATTTCATTGATTATCCGCTGTTGCTAGTGCAGTAAATCGGCGGTTTGGGTCAAGGCATAGCAAGTCAAGGCAATCTCCCTTTATGATGTAGACTCACATCGTACTGGGAGCTGAGCTCTCAAGAGCCGCCCGATTACATATGCTTTTGGCCGAGAGCTGCCTGCCAGTCGTTCAAAAAAGATTCGCCGTTCGAACGACCGCTTTTAGGAAAAGCTGCCGTCCAGGCAACCGCCGCCAACTAATTTTCCGTTCCGGATAAGAAAGCCCTCTCACCCCTGCGTGTTGCGTGCAGAGGCGGACCTTGTTCGACAAATCGCGCGAGCGATTTAGACGCCGCAGGCGTCCCGAAGGCGTGAAGACCGCCCTTAGGTGATCTGAATCAACCGAGACCGGCGCAGCCGGCCCATCCTGTCGGGCGCGCCAATTCCTAAGTGATACAATCCTTGGATGCACAAAACGCCTGTCCAATCAGCTTCCAGTGCCGGACATGACCGCTCGTTGCTTGAGTGGTTTGCCACCTTAACTCCCGAGCAGCGCCTTGCAGAGCTGGAGTCAAGAATCGGTTTCTTCCTCTCATTGCGGCCGCAAAATGAATCCCAGCTTTCGCGAGATACTCGAGCTTCTCAACAAATACGAAGTTGAGTACATCGTTGTTGGCGGAGTAGCGGCTGTCATACGGGGTGCGCCCATCACAACGTTCGATCTCGACACGCTGGTTCGGATCAGCGATGACAACGCTGCCGTTTGTCCCTCGCCCTCGACGAGCTTGACGCCCACTATCGAGAGCATCAATCTACGATCAAGCCTACCAAACCATTGGCAAAAGGACTGACGCCTACCCTGGTCGCCGGTTTGCCTACCTGAGTTTACTGGCCTTTGTCGGGATCGGATTCATCAGAAGCCTCTTCGTCATCCTCAGCAGCCTCCTTATTCTCCTGGGCCTGCCTGGCCACTGTGGTATTGACGCCAGACGAACCGGCCCCCGATGCGCCCATCCCATAGTTGCTCGAGGAACCGCCTTGGACCGACCCCATCATGGCTGCGTTGTTAGTTGCCAGGCTACCGCCAATTTCGCGGCGTGATCCGCCCAGATCGGTTACGGTCCAGTCGTCGATGTCCGCGTTCAGAGATGTCGCCGTTTCCAGCGCTGCCAACTCGCTGCCCTCCAAGTATTGCGACAAGTGAGCGGTCAGATCGGCGTCAAAATTCGGAAAAAACATCTCGTTGCGCTCGTAGAAACTCGAAACCCGGAATTTCTTGGCACTCTTTATCGCCGTGCCGCGATTCGAGTTGATGAAAACCACGGCGTTCTCGGTCAGGGCGTCATAGACAGTCTTACCGGTATAGGCGGTTCTTCGAATGTTTGGGCTTCCGATAATGCCTTGGTAGAGGCCGTATATGACCAACGGGTTACCGTCATAGTTCTGTTTCAGGATCGTGTATTGAATGTCGTTCAGGCTCAGGGAAACGCCTTCGACGACAAGCAATTTCCTGGCAAGGATCGAATTCCTGCCGTGCAGGAACTTCTCGAGATCTCTCTGCGGATAGACTTTGGCGACTTCATTCAGGAGCGTAACGTTGTAGAGATTCAGCCAGTAAGCCAGCTGCTCGTCACGTGAAAAGCTCTTCAGACCCGCCTGAGCTGTTGCGTTTTCGATTCCCGTCTTGATCTCAGCAAGTTGCAGCCGAGCTGTTTCATTGTCGACAAATGCCTCGTAGTAGAAACGATTCCCTTCATTGATGGTCCACCGATTCACTTTCACCTTTAGTCGGGTACCAGTTGTCGCTTTTTCCCGAGGCGCTTTCTCGCGGTCCGACCGACCGATGTCGACCACGACCGCATCCAGTAACACGTTCAGATTCTCATAGCTGATCGCGTAGTTGGAATTCTCGTCAGCACCCTGGAAAGGTTCGGGTACCTGGGATGCTGCCGCCAGACTTGAACCGCAACAAAGCAGTCCGCCAAGAACGACGGCGACCGCGGCCCTGAATGAACTCGTTTTCATGGCGTTTCTCCCTGCCTCATTTCCATGCACCTCGTAAAGACTTAGATGCCGGGCAGGCTCATTTGGTTGCAACAGTGCTGAGTACAGGTTTTCGACAAATACAGGATTAAGAATGGCTTGGCTTCGGGCCGCAACGTCCGGCGAACCGTCAATATTCGCGAATTGGTGACCACGATCACGCGAATCTGTGCTAAATCCGGGATAATACATCTGGTTTGGTCAGATCTTAGCGATTAGTCATGGAAACAACATTCGCCTGGCAGTATCTGCTTCGGGCGGTTCTTCTCAGTCTCTTGCTCTTGTTGGCTCCATCAATCGATGCGCAGCAACAGCGCGTGCTGGTCATGGGCGCAACGCACTCAAATCCGAAACTCCATATCGGAACGATGCGGCCAATGGCTGCCTATATGGAGCAGAAACTGCGGCCGCTCGGCATCGAACATGTCGAAGTTCTCATCGTTCCAGACCGAAGTCAGATGGTTAATTTGTTGCGTGACAATCGCATCGACTGGGTCAGTGAAACCGCCTTTGGTGCGACGGAGCTAACACAGCGTGCTGAAGCGGAATTGTTTCTTAGAAAATCAACCGACGGGGTCGGTGTGTACCGTTCGGTGTTCTTCGCTCGACGCGACTCCGGTATACAAGACATAGACGATTTGCGGGGTAAGACCGTCGCCTTTGAGCACTTAAACTCGACCTCGGCGTTCTTCGTACCCGCTACGATGATGCTTGCGAAGAACCTGCCGTTAGATGCGCTGGTGACACCACGCGAAGCGCCACGCAAGGGTGAATTCGGCTACGTGTTCTCCGGGAACGAATACAATACGGCCATCTGGGTCAAGCTCGGTCTCGTCGACGCGGGAGTATTGAGCAGCACTGACTGGGTCAATGAAGATATCTTGCCTGCAACGTTTCGCGATGAGATGACGATCGTTGCCGAATCCGGCGACTACCCGCGCGCCGTTGAACTGGTTCGCTCAGGTCTTGATCCAGAGTTGAAGGACGCCCTGCGCGAGTCTTTATTGACGATGCACGACGATCCGGCTGCCCGCAGCGCCCTTGAGGCTTATGGGAATACGGCACGATTCGATGGTCTTACGCCTGAGGACAAAGCTTCCTTGCTTGAGATTTCCTCGCGCCTCGAGGATTTCGAGGAAGAGTTTCGATGAACCGCTGTGGCGAACGAGTATTGTGAAAATTAACCTGGGAGCACGCTATTCAATCGTCATCAGCGGGGCGATCCTCATTATTGTGGCGATATTGTCGGTGCTGCAGCTAGTTCAGTATCAGAACACGTCCGAACAATTGCGGCAGATTAGCTCGGACACCATGCGCGATAATTTGGTGAACCAGATCCTCCAGCGTGGGGAAAGCGTTAGCTCTGTTCTGGTTGAGCGGCTGGTCAATCCGGTGTACCGGCTCGATATGCTCCAGATGTACGAACTCATCGATGAGACAGCGAAGCTGCCCGGCGTTAGCTATGTCTACCTGGTCGATACAGACAATCGCATCATTCACGACGGGACCCGAGACGTCGCTGCTTATGGCCAGCGCTGGGGAACCAAAGATGTAGCCGACACGAACGGTGAAGCTGTTTTTAGCGTGCCTGATTCTCCGGAGGCTTTGCAAATCAGTAATCCTGTATCGCTGGCGGATACCGAACTCGGCGTCCTGTACCTTGGCATGTCACTGGCACCGGTTGTCGAGAAGACGGCTGCTATTGATGCAAACCTTGGCGATATGCTGCGTATTCATCAGTCCAACAACATCAAGAGATTGATCGCCTACTCGGTCGTATTGTTGCTTGCCGGGACGCTGTTGGCGCTGATGATTTCGCGTCTTTTCGCGCGACCAATCCGCCAGCTTGCGCAGTTCGCTGTTGATGTGGGGCAGGGGCAATATGTGCAACCCCCGCATGTTGATCGCGCCGACGAGATCGGGCTGCTGGCTACTAGTCTGAACGAAATGAGTACCAACTTACGCCAGAGTATCGGAGAAGCAGAGTTTCTGGCCTATCATGACAGTCTGACGCGTCTGCCAAACCGTGCTCAGTTGAAGCGTTTGCTGAGAGCAGCGATTGACGTCGCGCTGAACGACAATACGTCGCTAGCGATACTTCTTGTTGACCTCGACGACTTCAAGAACATCAACGATACGCTTGGACACGAGGCTGGCGACGAATTCCTACAAGCGTTCGCACATCGCCTGTCGGACTCTCTGGTCGGGCACGAATCCCAAACAGCAGTTGTCGCACCTTTGCGAAACGCCACGCTCACGCGCCTTGGCGGAGATGAATTTACAATCGTATTGGAGCATGTAGACAGCAATGAGGCAGCTGAGCGCGCGGCGAGCTATGTCCTGAATCTCTTGATGGAACCGTTCAACATCAAGGGCCACCCCATTACCGTCAGCGCGAGTATCGGGATAACATTTTGCCCAGAACACTCGGATGATATGAGCGAACTTTTGCGTGGTGCAGATATCGCGATGTACGAGGCGAAGGCGCGTGGCGGAAATAGATATCGCGTCTACGAGGAATCCATGGATTCAAATGCGGCACGGCAATTCTTGTTCCAATCGGGATTGTACAAGGCGATCACGACCGACGAACTGTAGGCAATGCCTCACCCCGTCCGGACAGGGTCTCCTGGAAGAATCTCTACTGAATGAGGGAACAAAAAAAACCCCGCCGAAGCGGGGTTTTTCATCTGGCTGTGATGTAACGCAGACTTAATCGTCACGGTCACGGTGACGATCGCGGTGATGGTCGCGGTCGCGGTCGTGCCGGTCATCGTCATCGTCATCATCATCGTCGTCTTCATCGTCATCTTCATCTTCATCACAATCGTCGTCGTCCTTGCAGAGATACAGGACAAGGCCATCATGATCGGATGCGCGCAAGGCGAGCTCATCGAGCGTGCCGTCATCCTCAACCAGTTCCTCGGCAGCATCGGCGTTGCCGCGCGCAAACTGCAGGTCGGTGACGAACTTGGCAAGCTTCCTGCTGGTCATTGCATGGTCGAGAATCTGCGCATCACCGCGCGACCCCGCCGCGTTGAAGCTGTCACGGAAGATGAACGAGTACCGCTCTGCCGGATCGATGTTCAGAAGCTCGTCCGTCAGGGCTCGCGTTACGATATTCGGACAACTCTCGAACGAGCAGACCAGGCTCTCAGCTGGATTGAAATCGCCCTTGATGATGCCGGCGACGTCTACGTAACCATCTGTGAACTCGAACGCATTGAAGTCGCCGAGCACCACGAGCTTGACGTTCTTCTTATGCTGAATGTCCTGCACCATCTGCGCAACAGACTGTGCCTGTGCGAGACGCTTGCGCTGCACGCGCTCGCCCTCGATGCCACCCAGGGAACGCATGTGAAGGACCATCACCTTGACGCGCAGGTCCTCATCGAGAATAGCGTCGATCAACAGTGGCGGCCGGTCATGTAGCGCCGAGTTGTCGAAGGCGAAGAGCTCATCGGCACCCAGCTGCGTGACGCTTTTCACTTTCACGCGTTTTTGCACCAGGAAGCCAACGTCGATTGTGCCGATGTCGTTGCCTTCGATAAGGTACGCCGAATACTTCGTGCGAGGCTCCTGTGCTTCAATTGCTGCAGCGAGGTCCTCGAGGACACTCAGACTTTCGACTTCCTGGATCGCCAAGATATTCGGCGTGCGCATTACGTCGACGACATGAGTTGCTAGTTTCGCGAGCCGGCGGTTGTACTCGTCGGTCGACACAACGAAATCATTGCGGACCGCGCCGACGGCGCTCAGGCTGGACGGGTCATCGACATCGTCGAACAGCCTGAATACGTTCAAAGAACCGACGGTCGCTTCGTCACGCGTCTGCCGGCGTACCGCCACCGGCAACGGCGCATTGGTAACTGTCAGCTCACTCGGCCAGAATTCGTAGTGGTTGAACTCAAAGCCGATCACGCCGGTCGCACTGAATGTCGAGCCGGCCGGAATGTTCAGGTTCGGCAGGCCGAGCTTGTCGGGATCGAGCTCGAATACCTCGGGGTTGCCGTCCCATACCGGCAGGCCAGGCAGTCCGGGGAACTCGATGCCAGGTTCGCGGAAGGGCCGAGTGGGACCTGCCGTGACATGCACCTCGGCGAACGGGTCGGACCCGAACTCCTGGTTTGAGGCCGCAACGATACCCGCCGGAATCTTGACCCGCATGCCTTCGTAGCACTCGTACTCGAGCGAGCAGCTTGGCATCGTCGGATCCGACGACGGTACGTTGGCATCGAAGACAATGGCAGGCGGCAAGGCGCCGGTGCCGAGAATTGTGACGATGGGTGAGTTCGTAATCTCGGTCAGGCCGAAGAACTCGTCGACCGTGCCGTTTACCTCGACCTCGTCGCCAACCGCGACCGTCGGGGCGGTTCCCGTGAAGACGAAGATGCCGTCCGAGGTGTCAGGGTTGCCGTCGCCGGTTGTCTGCATGAAGAAGCCGTCAGGTCCCACTGCTGTGACGACGCCAACGACGATCACACGACTACCTTCGAGCGGGCTTGCAGCCCCGTCTCCCTGTATATCGAAGACGTCGGCTACAATCGGGCAGCCTGCAAACTGGGTGCCGTCGATCCTGGTGCCCGGCGAGAATAGTGCCCCGGCGGAACCGGTGGCAAGGCTGTGTTTGACGCGCGGTGGCGTGCCCGTGGCGTCCGGGTCAAGCGTCAGTGACTGGTTGTCGCCGCCCTCACCACCGTAGCTGGCGACCGATTCGTCAGCCACGCTGTCATTCAGCGTGACGCTGTCGCCGCCGTTGTTCAATCCGAGCGATCCGCCCGAGGCGGTTTGCACCAGGCTGTTGCCGAACCCACCTGTAGGTGCGCCGCCGCCAAATACGACGACCGAGCAGCCGTCAAAGACGAGCGAGCCTGCGGGGAAGGTGTGCCGAACACTGAAGCCATCGGCAAGCGTCCAGCCCGAGATATCCACGTCGCTACCCGTGCGATTGACGATTTCTACAAACTCGTCCTGGCTGCTGCTGCGAGTGCCGTCTCCGTTGGCATCGCCCGCAATCGAGCCGTCAGGGTCGGCATGAATCTCGTTGATGACCCAGAGTGACGGACAGCCTTCCAACTGGTCGCCATCTTGCTTCGTGCCCGGCGAAAACAGGGTGCCACCCGAGCTGCTGGCAACGCTGTGTTGCACGAAGGACGCGCCCGTGACGTCGGGGTCCAGCGTCAATGACTGGTTGGCGCCGCCCTCGCTGCCGTAGCTCGCAGTTGCCGCGTCACCCACGCCGTTGTGCAGTGTGATGTTGTCACCGCTGTTGTTCAGCCCCAGCGATCCGCCTGACGCCGTTTGTACCAGGCTGTTGCCGAAAGCGCCCGTTGGTGTGCCGCCACCGAATACGACGACCGAGCATCCGTCGAGAACGATCGAGCCGGTGGCGAAGGTATGCCGTACTGTGAACCCGTCCGCGAGCGTCCAGCCTGAGATGTCGATGTCGGCGCCACTGGTATTGACGATTTCCACAAACTCGTCCTGCGAGCCATCGCGAATACCGTCACCGTTGGCATCGCCCGCGATGCTGCCATCCGGGTCAGCGTGAATCTCGTTAATGACCCAATCGCTCGGCGGTGTCGGTGGTGCAGCACCAGGTGTTGCGGCCAGCAGCTGCCAGGTCACCGAGAGGTCTTCTGACGTTTCGTCACTGCCCTGGAGGCCGTTGCCGCCGCTCTGCGTCTCGGCGCCCTCGGCGAAGTCGATTCGCTGGAAGGAATCGCCCGATGCGTGCGAGCCGCCTGAAATCACATCTTGCAACGCGACAGCGGTGTCGGCCGCATACGTAGTGACGACCGCGTCAGCGTCAGGGCCGTCGATTGAAACGCCGGTCTTGTCCACCGCCTCGGCCTTGTCGCCCCAGACGGCATAGTCGATGTCCTGCACGAGATCGGATTGACCGTCCCAGGCGTAAAGAATGACTACTTCGCCGCCGTTGGTCAGACCACCCTGGCCGCCGATGGAGCCCGGCAGTGCTTCGCGCATGTCGGGGATAGTGTCCGCTGCAGTGTCATCCTCGAAGAGCTCATAAGTTGGATCACTGCCGTAGGCGGCCATGTAGCCTGCTGATCCCGCCAGCGCAACTGTCTGAAACTCGCCCGCAGCTATCGATGCACCATCAGGGAAGCGAGCATGGAAATCGCCAAAGCCGCCGCCGCCGGCGCCAGCGCCCGTCACGATGTTGTAATAGAAGGCCCCGCCGCTCGCGAACGTCGCGTCAGTCAGGTAGACGTCCGAGAGATCGATGCTGGCGGCCGTCGGGTTAAAGATCTCTACGAACTCGCCACCGGTTGGTGTAACGACCATCTCGGAGAGCAGCACATCGGGCGTCGGCTCGGGCAGTGTGCAAGCAGAGTAAGCGCCTATCGGAAATGGCGTCACTGCTGTGCCGTTACTGGTCTCACCATCCAGCGCATTTGGCCCGCTGAATGACCAGTTGGCGAGGACGAAGGTGCTGCCGTCCGGACCGGTTGCATCGTTACGGTAGGCCCAACCGTCAACATGGTCCCAGGGCTGGCCTGTGCCATCGACATTGATGTCGCCGAAAACGTCTGTTACGGAACCCGACGTGAACAACTCGATGGCGTCGTCGCCATTGATCGCGGCTGCGCCGCTCGTGAACGTCGGCGCAAAGCCAAAGAAGCTCGAAAACCCGATATCTTCAGAGGCGACATACACGTACGTGCCGGCGCTGACCGGGCCCGCCGGGAACGTGAATTCCTCGCCGTCGCTGCCGCCGCCGTTATTGGCCGAGCCAACGCCGTATATGCTGAGGTCCGGAATGTCAGCGACCGCGCATAACTCGATGGCCTTTGGTATCCCGCCACTGAGCGGGCCATCAACGACTCCAGTAATCACAAGATCCTGGGCGATGGCTCTGGGTGCGGCTGCAACAAGCAGCAATCCGAGAACCGAAAAAACGGAAAGTGAATGCACGGTCGACGAACGACGTGAGTGAGTCATGCTGGCGCCCCTTGTTATTGCTATCGAACGAAATGTCATTGGATCGGGTTTTCTGCCTGCTCGTCCCCGTGTGCGGGAACGCACCCAGTATAGACAAAGAACGTGAAGAGTTTCTTACACCACCATCCGGTTTGACATAAGACAAGCGTCCGACTAAGTGGACTTGTCAGAACGTTCTGGATCGTTACAAACGTTGGCACTCGCTTCCGCAGGCAGGTCTAACTGGCCCTTGATTTGCCTTCGTTTGACCCGGTTTCCATTCGAGCGTCCACGATCGGCGAATTTATTCGCGTGATCTACGGTGTAGAAGTTTTCGCTTTTCTTTCTCGACATAGTCTCAATGCGGCGCCGATTTGCGGCGCCGTCATAGATAAAAGCGAGAATCAAGCGCGAATTACCTCACGCTGACCGGGATCTATTGCGGTTTTCCGTCAATTTTCGACGACAATTACCTCAACAGCCTGTTCTTCGGCGGCATTCCTGGATACCTGTTCGCCGTCTTCGTCTCCTCCCATCATCATGGTGGCCGCAATGACGCCAAGAATGGCTCCGCCGAAGCCGCCGGCAGCGGCTGCTAACAGAGTTTGGCTTGGTGGTGGTTCACTTGGTTCTGGCATGATCAGACTCCCTTTTGAGTTTGCGAGAAGTGCCACGACAGTCTAATGGCAAGGCCGACGACCCACCAGCCCTGCCGCACGCGCGCCGCTCATTGCGATGGGTTAACCGATTTGCTATCAAGGCAGGCACAAGGCCTGAACTTGATACGCTTCTTATGACTTCCTCACCCACAGTTACGACGCTTTTGCGAAACTGGCGCTCTGGTGACAGGAATGCACTGGATGAGCTAACGCCGCTGATTTATGACGATTTGCGGCGCATCGCCGCGCGGCATCTACGTTCTGAGCGGCAGGGACATACGTTGCAGGCTACCGCTCTGGTCAACGAGGCCTTTGCGCGGCTGGTCGAGGTCGATCTTGCGTTCCAGGATCGCGCGCATTTTCTGTCCATCGCGGCACGAACTATGCGCCGTATTCTGACGGATTATGGTCGAGCCAAGCGTAGCCAAAAACGCGGTGGCGGTGTATCACCGGTCACGTTGCATGAAGATCTTGTCGCCAACAGCACAAACACAGATATTGTGGATATCGATGACGCGCTGGTGAAACTCGCGGAAATCGACGCGCGCAAGAGCGATGTTCTCGTTCTGCATTTTTTCGGTGGCATGACCTTTGACGAAACGGCGGAGGCGTTGAGTATTTCGACCGCAACAGTCGATCGGGACCTGCGTCTTGCGAAAGCCTGGCTGGCAAATGAACTCAAAGACTATTGAACTCAGCCGAGAGCGCTGGTCGAGAGTTGAAGAGCTGTTCGCTCATGCGGTTCAGCTCGAGGCTGACGAGCGAACGGCCTACGTCGAATCCGCTTGTGGCGGAGACGACCAATTGTGCGACTATGTTCTCAATCTGTTGCAAACGGACCCTGAGATCGAGGCGACGATAGAGCGAACAATTGTCAGCACGGTCCGCCACGCGTTTGACGAAGGTGTATCGCAGGCGGATCAGATGAAGGGCCAGATGATCGGCCCCTATCGGGTCGAACGCTTGCTGGGTTCCGGCGGCATGGGGTTGGTCTACCTTGCGGAAAGAGCGGATCAGCAGTTCGACCAACAGGTGGCAATCAAGCTGGGCCGACACCGACTGATCGACCCGCAAACGGAACTTCGACTACGCCATGAGCGGCAATTTCTCGCCGATCTCGATCATCCCAATATCGCACGGCTGTTGGACGGGGGCACGACCGAGGACGGCGTACCGTACCTCGTCATGGAATACATTGACGGCGTGCGTATCGATACCTACTGCGATGTGAATCAGCTGAGCGTTGCTGAGAGATTGCGACTCTTTCAGACAATATGCGCTGCTGTCCACTACGCGCATCAGAACCTCATAATTCACCGTGACATCAAGGCCACGAATATTCTGGTCACGGCAGAAGGCACGCCCAAGCTTCTGGACTTTGGTATCGCGAAGCTGAGCGATGCCGAAGGAGCGGCGACCGATGGTCTGACGCGCGAAGGCGCCGTAATCATGACGCCGGCAAATGGAGCACCGGAGCAGATCGTTGGCCAGACGATAACCACTGCTACTGATGTCTACGGGCTGGGCTTGTTGTTGTATGACCTGCTGTCCGGTCTGCGGGCCTACGAAACGGAAGGCTCGACGCCAAGCGAGATTGCGCGCGTCATCTGTGAAGACGAAAGAATCAGTCCCAGTCGTCAACTCGCGCACAGGAAGCGGTTGGCTGAGAACGGCAATGATGCCATTGCACTGCAGCAAATGGTGGAGATTGCCGCCGATCGAGGTACGAGCGCAGAGCGCTTGCAGCGACGCCTCCGTGGTGATCTGGATACGATCGTCCTGAATACGCTGCGGAAAGTTCCGTCGCGTCGGTACCGCTCGGCCAGCGCTCTTGCAGATGATATCGGGCTGCATCTCAAGTCGATGCCGATCATTGCGCGTGCCGACTCGTGGCGCTATCGAACCGGCAAGTTCTTGCGCCGTCATGTCGCGGCTGTTTCGGCGGCGGCCCTCGTTGTGGCAATGCTCGCTACGTTTACCGTTCTGCTGTCGGTACAGAATCGAAACATTGTGAAGGAGCGCAATACGGCCCGCGAGGTCATCCAGTTTCTCGAAGACATATTCATGGCGCATGACCCGTCGCGCGCGCGCGGCGCAGACATCACTGCCGCGGAAATATTGGCCGAGGGCGCGGACCGCATTCGCAAGAATCTCGGTGATCGTCCGGAGATTCAATCCTCACTAATGGGCACGATCGGTCGCGTTTACTACAATCTGGGCGAGTATCAACCATCAAAGGAGATGCTCGAACAAGCGCTACAGCTTCGTTTGGAAACCGACGGTGAATCACACCCCAATGTCGCTGCTGCCAGAAATGATCTCGCCGAAGTGCTTATTCGGCGCGCGGAGTATCAGCGGGCCACAGAATTGCTGCAGCAATCGCTGGCCGTAAATCAACTGAGCAACGACGGGACGTCCCCAGAGGTTGCGACCAACCTCTTCAACCTCGCAAACGTCTACCTGGTGACTGGCGAGCTTGACGAAGCGGAATCGGCCGTGCGGTCGAGCATTGCAATATTCGTGCAACTGAGTGATCAGTTCGCCATCGAGCTTGCTGAAGCAAAAAATGCGCTTGGCCGCATATTGCAGGTTCGCGGAGATCTGGATCAAACCGAGGTGCTGCTGCGAGAAGCGATTGAGATAATCAGCGACTCTCAGGGGCCGGATCACCCGTTCATGGCTTATTACCTGCAGAACCTCGGCGTCCTGCAGCGCACGAAAGGGGATCTGTCTGCTGCAGAACAGACACTGCAGAGGGCTATCGAAGCGACGCGCCGGATACTCGGTGACGAGCACGATCTACTCCCGGTAACGCTGGTAGACCAGGGAATGCTGCTGCACATGAAGGGTGACTATGATGCGGCGGAACGAGTCATTCGCGAGGCGCTGGTCCTCGGAATCGAGATTCACGGGACCAGTCATCCCCGGCTGGGCCTTCACAAGACGATCCTCGGCATGCTGTTACACGACAAGAATAGTCTTGATGCGGCGGAGGCGTCGCTCCGAGAGGCGCTAGCGATCTACGAGCAAGTGCTTGATGACAATCACCAGTACATCGCCTCAGCGCTTACCGAACTCGGTGCGGTGCTCAACACGGCGGGGCGCCCGTCCGAGGCTCGGGTGCTTCTGGAAAGAGCGTTGGAAATTCGCCGAAGAGACTACGGACCAGACAACATTCTCATAGCGGCGACTCGTACCGAATACGGCGATGCACTATCGCGTCTGGGTCGGTTCGATGAAGCTGAACCTCTGCTACAGGAAAGCCACAGCGTACTTCGTGACCGATCCGACCGCAGACTAAGGCGAGTGAACGAAGCACTGGCCCGTCTTCACGAGTTAGCCGGGCGTGCGGCTTTCCCACCAGAGAGTCAGTAAGGCACGCCACAAGAAGGGCTGCTATGCATTCAGCACCTAGTTGTATGCGTTGAACGTCTACATGCCGATGCTCGCGCGCTATACAATATCCTCGGAACACACTGACTCGTTTTCTATGTGCCCCATACAGGACTAATATTTCAGGGATATCGATTCATGCACAATACAAAATCAGCCGTAGTCTTACTCGCCGCAATAATCTGTGCATCCTGCACTGACAAACCGCTGGAGCAAATAACTGCGGAAGGTATTCTCTCTGACGTCGAGGCGTTGTCGGCAGACAGCATGGAAGGTAGAGCAGCCGGGACACCCGGTGCAGCGCGTGCGGCAGCCTACATTGCCAGCCGTTACGAGCAGACGGGGTTGAAGCCCTTCGGCGATAGCTATTTGCTTCCGGTGGAGCTGGTCGGCATGACCAAGAACGTCGGGGCGTCGTCTGTCGACATCTCCGGCCCTGCAGGCGCGCTGGCGCTCGAAAACGATGTGAATTTCACGTTTTGGTCAACGGCTGAAAAGCCGGTCGTCGACCTCGCCGAAGTGCCGATCATCTTTGTTGGCCATGGCGTACAAGCACCTGAGCACGATTGGGATGACCTCAAGGAAGAAGACGTAAGCGGCAAAGTCCTTCTGTTCCTCAACAATGATCCGCAATTGGAGGAAGACGGAGACGCGCTGTTCGGAGGTCCGGCGCGAACCTACTACGGTCGCTGGACCTACAAGTTCGAACAGGCGGAGAAGCTCGGCGCAGTGGGTGCCATCGTGGTCCACACACTGGAGTCGGCCAGTTATCAATTCAACGTGATCGGAAACACAGGGTCGCGACGGATATGGCAACGCACATACAATCTCGATTTCCTGAGCTGGATGGATTCCGACACGACGGCGATCGTAGCAGCGTCAATGGGCACTACGGTGCCCGGCCTGTTCGAGATGGCTAACCGGCGCGATTTCCAGCCGGTTGATACCGGTTACCTGCTCAGTGCGCATGTCGAGACGGGGGTCGAACGCGTGGAGGGTGCGAATGTCGTTGGCTTGCTACCTGGGAATGATCCGGATCTCGCGGACGAGTACCTGGTATTCACGGCTCACTACGATCACCTGGGCATGGATCCTGACGTCGAGGGCGACGACAAGATATTCAATGGAGCGGCGGACAACGCGCTTGGCGTCGCGGGAATGATCGCAGCGGCCAAAGCGGCAGTTGCCGCGGAGCCGCGGCGGCCAATCGTCTTCGTAGCTACAACGGCGGAGGAAGGCGGGATTCTCGGCAGCAGTGGTTTCGTGGCAAACCCACCGGTGCCATTGCAGCAGATCGTCGCCAACTTCAATATCGACTCTCCACAGGCGTTCGGGCTCACCCACGACATCGGGGCCATAGGTCTCGAGATGAGCAGTTTGGGCGCGTCGTTTGCTGAGGTTGCGGCCGAGCACGGCTTCAAGGCAGTCGGCGATCCAAACCCGAGTGCGGGCAGCTTCTATCGCTCCGATCAAGTCAACTTCGCCACGGCCGGAATCCCCGCGCTGTATCTGCAACGAGGTACCGATTACGTGACGCCGCTAAGCTTCGATCCGGATGAGCTGCGACTACGTAACTACCATCAGGTCACGGATGAAATCCTTCCCGAGTGGGACCTGGCGGGAGTCGAGCGCGACATAAAGATCTTCATGGAAGCCGCGCTTCGTGCCGCGAACGCCGATGATCAACCGCGATGGGTCGAAGGGCACGAGTTCGAGGAGGAATGGAAGGCGCTCTACGGATTCTAGAGTCGCATCCCGCCATCGACTTCGATGTTGCGTCCGTTAACGAAATCGTTTTTCACCAGGTATTGGACGGTGTGCGCAATTTCGTCCGGCTCGCCCACACGGCCTGCCGGGATCATGGATTGCAGTTTGGCCAGTGCTTCCGGTTTCATCGTCCGTACCATTTCAGTGCCGATAAAGCCCGGTGAGATCGTGTTGACCCGGATGCCGTATCGAGTGAATTCCTTTGCCCAGGTCACAGCCATTGCCGCGACGCCCGCTTTGGTAGCCGAGTAGTTGCTCTGGCCCATGTTGCCAGCTCGCGAAATACTGGAAATGTTTATTACGAGCCCACCGTTGCCGGCGACAATCATTTGTTCCGCGGCGGCGCGAGTACACAGGAAGACGCCGGTCAGGTTGACGTTGATGACGGCATTCCAGTCGGCCAGAGACATCCTCGACACACGCTCGCCGTCCTTAAACTTCAACAGCAACGCGTCGCGAGTAATACCTGCGTTGTTAATCAGGACGTCGAGACCGCCGAAGTGCGCCGCAATCGATGCGAAAGCCTCGTCGACCTGCGATTCGTCGCCGACGTCGCAGGGAACGACCAGGCAATCTTTATCGTCCAGGCCCAAATCGGCAGCAACCTCGCCGAGTTTGTCCGCGTCAAGGTCGATCAGTGCCAGGCGCGCCCTCTTGCCTGCCAGGTCTTTCGCCATTGCGGCACCCAGGCCGCCGCTTGCACCAGTGATGGCGAATACGGATCGTTCAATGTTCATCTTGTCTCCTAAAAGAATCTAACTATCGAGAAATTTTGCAATGCCGTCGAGCGCATCCGGCGTTTGTATCTGTTCTACAAAGGCCACGCGTTCGGCTTCCAGGTCTTGACTGAGTCGTGCCGTGTCAGCGTTCAGCAACCTACGAGTACTTGCGACGCTCTTGTCTTTGAGTTGAGCAATCCGGTCGGACCAGGCATTTGCGGCTGCCAGCGTATCAGCAGCAACAAGTTCGTGGGCGATACCTAACTCGAGGCAATCCTCAGCTGACAGCGATTCGTTGCAGCATATCCAGCGCGAGGTCCGCTGGCGCCCAATAACCTGAGGCAACATGGCGGTCCAACCCCCATCGGGGCTGAATCCAACCTCCGCATACCAGGGTGTAATTTGAACGTCGCGTTGCATTACGACGTGATCAGCAACCAGCAGCAGGCCCAGCGAGCCGCCTGTGACCTGGCCCTGGACCGCGCAGGCGATGGGTGAGCGATGCGTGTACAGCGCGATAATTACCTGGTTGAGCAGACCGACCAGGTGTTGCGCGTATTCCACAATGTCATCCCGGTGCTGCCAGAAACCGAGCAGGTCGCCCCCGGTCGAAAACGATTGTCCCTCGGCCGCGAGGATCAAGACGCGGCTTTGCTGGCATCGCTCGTCGTTGATTGCATCGAGCAATTCCACGAGAAATTCGGGCACCAGTGCATTGTGCCGGGCGGCGCGGTTCAACCGGATGACGGTACTCGAACCGGCAACATCGAGCGTCACGAGTCGATCAGTCATGTGCTTCCAACTCGGCATCGACATCACGTGCTGAAACCAGTGCCCGACCGCTTGCAACCAGTCGAGCGGCTTCGTCCGTACACGTCGTCGACAGGTCCACCAGGTGTTTCCCCGGCCTGATTCTCGTTATCTCGACACGCGCAGTCAGCGTCTCGCCCACATGCACGACTCGGTGAAAGCGCGTTTCCTGCTTGAGGTAGTTGGCACCTTGTCCTGGCAATCGAACGCCCAGGAGGTAAGAGAACAAGGCGCCGATCAGGGGTTCTGGTACACGATCATCGACATCAGCTTGTTGAGTGAGCGCCAGGTATTCGCGCACGTCCTCTGCGCTGATGTTGCGGCGCACTTCGGCGGCGTCGCCAAGCTTCATTTTGTCACCTTGCAATAACCCTGGCAGGTGATCTCACCACTGGTCACACATTTCACTTCCAGGCTCAGTTGTGTGCCGGTGCTGTCGCTCTCCATGAGCTGAACGCTGAAGTGCATGGATTCACCTGTAAATGTCGGGGCAGGGAACATGACTGACTGCTCCAGCAAGACACACCCGGGAGTTAGTTTCTCGATGAGACCGCGCAGCACACTGCAGAGCAGCAGTCCATGGGCAACTGTTCGTCCGAAGTGTGTTCGTGCGGAGAATTCGGGGTCGGTATGTATCGGATTGTCGTCACCGCTCAGTCGTGCAAATCGGTCGAAGTCCGACTGGCAAAACGTGCGTTCGAGTGTCGCTGCTTCAAGTGACATCGGCCTCAGCTGCCAGGCGGCCTGGTTAGCAGATGTTTCTGAATCTTCCCAGCCGCAGTACGTGGAAAATCCTCGACCGGAATAGACTGGCCAGGGACCTTGTAGGGGGCGAGGTGTTGCCGGCAGTAGGCCTTCAGGTCTTTATCGTCGGGGAGTTGCTCGCCGGGCCGGCAAAGCAGGTAGGCGCAGCCCGTTTCGCCCCACTTCTTATCAGGAATACCGACTACAGCGCTCTCGAGAATGGACGGGTGTTCGTTCAGGCAGTTTTCTACCTCAATTGCGTAGACGTTTTCACCACCGGAGATGTACATGTCCTTCAGTCGCCCGACGATGTAGTAATAACCGTCTTCGTCCTGCCGGCCGAGGTCACCGCTGCGCAGCCACTTGCCGTCAACCAGGGTTTTCGCGGTTTCTTCAGGCCGATTGAGATAGCCTGGGGTCATGCCCAGGCCGGAGAACCACAGCTCGCCTGTTTCACCTTGTGGAACGTCGTTGCCGTCGGCGTCCACCAGTCGCGCCAGAGAGAGGAACTGGGGCTTGCCAACCGATCCGATCTTGGTCGCAGCGTTGGCCGCATCCATCAGGAACAAGGTTGGCCCGGTTTCGGTCATGCCCATGCCGTTTAGTACGACGGCGCCACGCTCGGCAAACTGCTTGAACATGTTGTCGGGCATCGGTGCGCCGCCGCAGGCCCAGGACCGTACCTTGGTCAGGTCGAGCTCATTGAATCGTTCGTGAAGGCTGATGGCCTGGTAGATGGCAGGTACGCCAAAAAAGGTATCGAGCCGCCCCGCCTCCAGGAGTTCGATGGTCTTGTCGAGGTCGAACCCCGGCATGAAAAGGGCGCGGGCACCCATGATGAGACCGGGCAGCGTGGTCAGGTTGATGCCGCCCGTGTGGAACAAGGGCAGGTAGTTCAATGTCGTGTCATCACCACGCAGTCCCATCGCCTGCGAGATGTTGATGTAATTGGCCATTGCCGTGCCAAATGTCTGGATGACCGCCTTGGGCATGCCCGTGGTCCCGGACGTATACAGCAGGTACCAAGGCTCATCCGATGGCCACGCTGTGCGCCCGGTGACAGGCTCGCACTGGTCCCGCCGTGCACAAAAGCCGGCGTCAGAGGCATCGTCGAGGTTGAGAGTAACGAGCGCCTCATTGGAGAGAGCTGCAACTGTTTCGGTATCTTCGGCGCCATGGATCAGGCAGCTGGCCCCGCAATCGGCAAGCAAAGGTGCAAGCTCTTTCGCTGGCATACGCCAGTTCAGCGGCACCAGCATTGCGCCCAGGCGAGCGCAGGCGAACAGGAGTTCAAAAAACTCGATCCGGTTCCGGCACAGAAGTGCAACGCGCTCACCGGCAGTCACTCCCAGCTCAGCCAACAGGGCGGCGGAACGCCCGGTCCGCTCATGCAGGTCCCCGTAGGTAACGCACTCTCCGCTCACAAGGTCCTCGAGGGCAACACTTTGTGGATTGAGCTCGGCGCGTTTGGCGGGAATATCAAAGACAGGAAAACTCACAGCGGGATACTCACTTTTTTTCGGCGATGCCTTCGGCAAGGAGTTCGCCTGCATGACTGGCGACGTTTGCCGGATCCATTTTCTGGTCCCATTCGCCATAGCGCATGCCGAGGAAAACCATCATGCCCATAATCGCCCACGACCAGACCTCGAAATCACCATCGCGAATTTCACTGCGTTCGTTGGCGGAGGTCAGATTGGCTGTGTAGGCACTTGCGATGCCGGTGTAATGCTCCATGTAGGCATCGTTGGCCACGAATTCGGCCTCACTGATGATGCGATAGAGGCCGGGGTGCTGGCGCACAAATTCGAGATAGGCTCGCAGCCCATCACGCTCCGCACTTATGCGGTCCGGCGAATCTGCGACGCGTTCTGCAATCCAGCTGCGTACGCGATGGCTCATGTAGCCTACCAGTGCACGGTAGATTTCTTCCTTGCTTTCAAAGTAGGTGTAGAAGGTGCCGAGAGCCACACCTGCGTTGTGAGTAATACCGCTCACGGAAGCGTCATGAAAACCCTGCTTGCCGAACTCGACTTCCGCCGCTTGCAGCAACTTGTCTCGAGTCTGCCGGCCGCGCGCAGTCTTGGGGAGCTTTTCCGGATTTGATTCGTGTGTCATGACCTAAACACTATCATTACGCGCGAGGTGTGCGTGGAATGAGCGATTGAACTCATCGGCGTGACACATGAAAGGCACATGGCCGGCGCCCTCAATCGACACTTCTTCATACCCGCCGCCCTGCGCCACGTAGTCGTCGAGGAACTTCCGGGTCTGGCTCATCATGGGTTGCTGCGGGTAGGCCTCAACGCCCGGATAGTCCTCCAGCAGACCGGCCTGGCCGCGTGTCGCCGGGTCTGACGCGGCGCCATTGGCTACGGCGATATCGTTGGCACCGTAGATCCAGAGCACGTCCGGTTTAGGTTCGGCGGCGAGCATTCGCTCAACGAGGCCGACAGCGTACCTGGGTGACATGGCATTGGTTGCGCCCCATCGTCCGGGGCCGAAGTAGGGCCAGTTTGGCGATGTTACGTGATCGCCAGGAAGGTCCTGCTCACCGAGATGGATGCTCATCGTGGCCTCCAGCAAAGTGTCCTCGCGTTCCGGGATGAATGGCGGCCCCCAGACGAGCAGGCGAAGCACCGAGCGCGGCGTAAAGGGCGAGTCGTCGCTTCGGTTGCCGTCCCTGATGTGCCCGATAAGCTCGCGATTCAACAGTCCGCCACCTGAGCCGGCGAAGTCGTCATTTACCGGCGTGCCCAGCTCGTCCCTCGTCGCTCCAAACCCATAGGGCGAGCCCGGACCGGGCAGAGTGACGCTCAGCAGGCGTTGCGGACAGGCTGCCATCATAGACCAGGCGACGAGCCCACCCAGTGAATTACCGACCAGGTGGAACTTGTCGTAGCCGAGGTGATCCATCAGTGCGAGGGCGTCCTCGACGAAGTCGCTCATTCCCCTATGCGCATCAACTTTGACAGCAGGGTCTGCCCCACCGAAGCCGCGCTGGTCAGGAGCGATGCCGCGAAAGCCTGGCGGCAACGCGACCATGGTTTCTTCCCACCAGGTCGCGGAAGAAAAATTGCCATGAATAAAAAGTACGGGGATGCCGTCTTCGGCACCGGAGAAAAGAACCCGCGTCGTCAGTCGGCTGGTCGTGACGACGTCGGCCGTAATCCCCGCCAATGTTTCAACTGTCATACCGCTTTCCCGGGGCCCCACTCTACGATCGCTCCGCCCCAGACGTAACCAATGCCTGCCGCGATTATCGCCATCGTGTCACCCGGTTTCAGGCGTCCCTGCTCGATACCGGCTTCGATATTGATGATGGCGTCCTGCTCCCCGATGTGTCCGATGCTCGACATGTAGACGCTCTGTTCTTCTCTCAGTCCCAGGTGCTCCAGCATCTCGTTATGACCCGAAGGTTTGACCAGGGACATGTTGAAGAAGTCGATGTCATCACGTGTGAATGGTGTGCTGTCTGGTTTGTTTCCCGACTGTTGTAATGAAGTATCGATGCATTTCAACCAGTTCGCGATCGAGACCTCGCCGAGTCGTTTTTTCATAGCCTCGGGTTCGACCAGTCTGAACTTGTAGCCACCGTTCGCCACCGCCTCATCGGTCGGATGTGCGACGGAACCGCTTGCCGGCACGATCACATGTCGACTCATCGAACCGTCGGCGATGATGTGCATCCCGAGTACATGGTTCTCGGTCCAGTCGCGCTTGACGATCATCGCACCGGCGCCGGCACCGATATTGAAAAGGAACGACGTGTCGAGGTCTTTCAGATCAATGAAATGAGAGGTCGCATAGCCGCCACCTATCAAGATCGTGTTGATATTGGGGTCATCGGCCATCAGGCCGCGTGCGAGCTGCAGGGCTGCAATCGTGGTTGCGCAACGAGTGTGAACATCGATGCCCCATGCGTTCTTCGCGCCGACTTCCCAGCCAAGATCGATAGCTGTCGTCCAAAGCAGATACTCTCGCCACTCCTCGGTCGTGCCGAGGACCACGTCGATCTCCATCGGGTCGACGCCCGCTTTGTCGATCGCCTTGCGCGCTGCATGAACGGCCATTTCGTTCGGGTGAACGGCCGGGTCCGCAACAAACTTGCGCTCGATACCCAGCTTCTCCCGGACCACCCACTCCGGCAAACCACTTTCTTCAGCGATCTCCTTCGCCGTGACGTACGTTTCCGGAAAGTACGTGCCGGTGGAGACGATTCCCATCGTGGTCATACGGTTTCCCTATTCTTTATCGGACGAGGCTTATTCGGACCAGGCTGCGATCAAGGCGGCCACGCCGGCAACTTGTTTGCCACTGCGCTGATCATAGTCGGCGCCGGTGTATCCCCACCAGTCCCAACAACCCTGCGGGTTGACCATCGACTTGTTTACTTGCGGATAGAGCACAATGATGCGGTTGCTCTCGGCCCATTCATTGAGACCGGCCATCTTTGCAAAACGGTCTTCGACAAACTCGCTGCCCTGGCGGCAGCCGTGAAAGGCAAGGTGGAGACGGCATTCGCCGGCGTCATCGGAGCAGTCCTCTGGCACATAAGCGAAGCCGGATTCCGAAAAACTGCCACCTTCCGGAACTACCGATGCCTGGTCCAGCAATTGAAGGCCTCCTTCACGGGCGGCACCCGGGGCATCTAGTGGGCCGTACAGATGTTGAAGTATTTCGCCGGCGGCGTCGTAGTCACAGGCGTTGATGTAATCGCCACCCATCTGATCACAGGCAACGCCCTGGTCAAGCGTTGGCCAGCCGTGAGTCACGGCGACGCCGTCGACCAGCGCAATGGCCTCTTCTGGCACGAACTCCGCATAGAAAGCGGCCAATGCTGCCGTCACAGCCGAGTCAACGATTGGGTCTGCCTGGCCGTGGAAAAGCCAGACGCGGTCATCGGCCAATGCGGCCACCTGGTCGATGGTGCCTGCGCTCGCCGCGACCTGTGTGGCCTCGATTAACGACGAAACATCGAGATCGGCGCCACTGATGCAACCACCCAGCGCCTGCATGATGTTCCCTTCGGCACAATGATAGGGGCCACCGGCGATCGCCGCGGCACCGGAAATCGTGTTCGAGAGGGCCACATGTGACTGAACGGCCGCGTAGGCGCCCGAAGATATCCCGGATACGGTGACCCGGCCCGAGGTGTCTTCGTCGGCACAGGCGTTGAGCCCCATCGCCAACGAGCCAATCGTCAATGAGCCCAAGGCCAGGATGCGTGCAATCCTGCCATTCAATAAA
>Ga0209344_10002137_pt1 | contig 22963 bp, 17 predicted proteins | sample Cruoilmetagenom6_FD_187293 | JGI IMG/M metagenome (GOLD analysis project Ga0209344, IMG submission 187293) | Oil polluted marine microbial communities from Coal Oil Point, Santa Barbara, California, USA - Santa Barbara Oil Seep Sample 6 (SPAdes)... | ecosystem: Environmental > Aquatic > Marine... | reverse complement strand
AATAATAAGACCTCATTTGTAAATGCCTTTAAAAAATTTGAAAAAGTAACCCCTCTGAATTTAGAGAAATAAAAGGCAATTATTAAAATTTTCTTAAAAGAGCGCAACTATTATAAAGGTTGTCGAAAAAGTAAAGGCTAACAATTACTATTGTAGTATTAATTAATTTAAAACTATAATAATGAAAACTAAATTCTTAATTACATTACTATCTTTATTATTCATCAGCCCAATAATTGCACAAAATTATAAAATTGACCCAGATCATAGTACAGTTCAAATACAAGTAGAACGTTTTGGTGTGGTAGACGTATCTGGACGTTTTAAGGATGTTTCAGGAACAATATCGTATGATGCTAAAGATATTTCTAAAACAAATGCGAATGCAGTTATCAAAGTAGATAGCTACGATGCAAATAATAAAGGAGGAGAGGATGCCGTGAAAAGTAAAGCATTTTTGGATGTGGTTTCTTACCCGGAAATTTCGTTTAAAGGTTTAACAACATTGGTAAAAGAAGGAAAGAATTATCTTAAAGGTAATTTAACCATTCATGGCGTAACCAAAGAAATTGAATTACCATTCGCCATAAAAGGCCCTTTATTAGATTTACCTACCAGAAAACAGTCCATTGCCTTTAATGCTTCAATAACTATAAATAGGCAAGATTTTGGGATTGCATTTGACAGAAAACTTCCAAATGGTACTAGTTTAGTGAGTAATAATGTTAAAATCACCTTAATAATTCTGGCTCTTGCAGAGTAAAATTATTATATTAAAAAATCAAATTACCCTGTTCTTGATTTTAGGACAGGTTTTTTTTTGTTTTAGTCAAATACAGGAATATAAAATAGACCTTGCAAACTCAGCAATAACTTTTAAAATATCTCATATGGGTGTTTTAACTGTAAAAGGAGAATTTCAGAAATTTTCTGGCACATTAGTCTTTAATGAGCAGGAATTATTGTCAATCAAAAGCTCAATTGTCGTTGAAAGTATTCATACCAAAGATAATTCACGGGATGCTACTTTGAAGAACGAAGGTTATTTAGATGTGAAAAATTATCCTTTAATCAGTTTTACGTCAACAGATGTAATAATAACATCGTCATCAAAAGAGATAAGAGGAATTTTAAAAATAAAAGGTGCAACCAAAGAAATTGAATTGCCTTATAAAAAGATAAAATCAAAGAACCCTGAGCTTAATTTCATAAAAATTTCAACCCAAATAAGTAGAAAAGATTTCAACCTCGATTTCGGACCTATGGACGTACTTATCAGTAATAACGTTAAAGTGGAATTAAAAATCGCCTTTTCAAAAACTAAATAAATGAAGCTTCAATAGGTAAAACAGTTACTTTTCTGTTTTTAATATCATAATGATCACCATTAGACAAAACATGAACAGTCAGATTTGCCATGGTCATAGGTGTACCTTCCTTCAATACTTTTTCATTATTATGTGTGAGTTTACCACCGTCAAAAATAATGGTCATTCCGGATCCAATTACAGTACAATCGTTTCCGTTTTTGATTATCATTCCTGTATCTTCGGCAAGACCAAGACCAATTAAATTTGGAAATTTTGCAATAGCCTCAGATTGTCTGCCAAAACGCCCTCTACGAATAAAATGAGTGTCTATAATTAATTCTGGAATCAAACCTAAACCCTTATACATACTAACCGCTCCCTTAACAAAAGCTTCAGTTGCACTTCCACCGGCAATCATTTCTTTAGCCATAACCATTGCTCCGGCACTGGTACCGGCAATGACAAAACTTTCATCATTCCGGTAACGTTCAGTCAATATTTTTGCTATCTCTGTGCCACCAATTTTATCAGTAATTTTTGATTGATTTCCGCCAGAAAACATAATACAATGAGCAATTTTGATCATGTCAATCGATGCTTGTTGTTCTGCGTCCTCTTTACTTCTAATATCCAGAACTTGAACATTTTTACAGCCTAACTTCGCAAAAGCACCTAAATAGTTTTGGCCAACTTCAACCGGAATACTTGAGGCTGTTGGAATGACAACTATATTAGCGTCAATTCCACCCGCTTCTTCTACTACATGATATAGAATTCCTTCTTCTATAAACTCTAGATTATATAACTCATTAGCGTCAACTCCTTTATCTTCATTACCACCTATTGGTATTAGAGTACCTTTAATTTTCTGCATAAAATTTCAAAAACTTTTGTAAGGCACAAAAATAAACTAATTTTTTATTGAAAATATGTATATATTTATAATCTTTCACTAATACGAACTTAAAGCTAAGCCACATGAAAATTAGAGAGACAAATGCAATGAGAGGACCAAACTATTGGTCTGTACGTCGTCATAAGCTGATTGTAATGGTTCTTGACCTCGAAGAAATGGAAGAGATTCCATCAAATAAAGTTGACGGTTTTCCTAAACGTTTAAAAGCAATGTTTCCGTCGATGTTTTCACATCGTTGCTCTGAAGGTTGTGAGGGCGGATTTTTTATGCGAGTAGACGAAGGTACTTGGATGGGGCATGTTATTGAGCATATCGCGTTAGAAATCCAGACGCTTGCCGGAATGGATACCGGTTTTGGTCGCACACGAGGTTATGGAGAAGAAGGCGTTTACAATGTGGTTTTTTCTTATATGGAAGAAAATGTTGGTCGTTTTGCCGCGAAATCTGCGGTTAGAATTTGTGAAGCGTTAATTAGTGGAGAAAAATACGATTTAGAAGAAGATATTCAAGAAATGCGTGAATTGAGAGAGAATTCTCGCCTTGGGCCAAGTACAGGTTCTATAGTGGAAGAAGCTGAATCAAGAGGCATTCCGTGGATTCGATTGAATAAGTACTCGCTATGTCAACTCGGTTATGGTGCTAATCAGAAACGTATTCAGGCAACTGTAACCAGTGAAACAAGCAGTATTGGTGTAGAATTGGCTTGTGATAAAGAAGACACAAAACATTTATTAGAGCAAGCTGAGGTTGAAGTACCTCGTGGAGATATTATACGTAGAGAAAGAAGTTTAGAAGAAGCTTGTCGATATGTTGGATATCCTTTAGTTATTAAACCAGTTGATGGAAATCATGGAAGAGGAATTACAGTTGATATTCAGAATTACGATGATGCCCTAATAGCTTTTAGGCATGCCAAAGAAAGTTCGCGTAGTGGTGCTATAATTGTAGAAAAATTTATTACGGGCGAAGACTACAGGTTGTTAGTCATTAATAATGTATTGGTTGCCGGAGCAATAAGAACTCCTGCACATGTAATTGGAGATGGGAAATCTACCATTCAAGAGCTAATTGATAAATTAAATAGTGATCCTCGTCGTGGTTATGGACATGAAAATGTATTGACAAAGATTACCACAAATGAGTTAACACAAACCATTATTAAAGATGCAGGTTATAGCTTAGATTCTGTTATTGATGAAGGGGAGCGCCTTATTTTAAAAGATACAGCAAACTTAAGTACTGGTGGAACTGCCGAAGATATTACAGATATTATACATCCGGCAAACGTAAGTATGGCTGAACGTATTTCAAAAATAATAGATTTAGACATTTGTGGAATTGATATAATGACTACTGATATTACGAAGCCTTTATCAGAAACTGGCGGTGCCGTTTTAGAGGTAAATGCTGGTCCAGGATTTAGAATGCATTTGGCACCAACGGAAGGCTTACCTCGAAATGTTGCAGCTCCGGTGATTGATAAACTATTTCCTCAAAAAGGCGATACCGGGCGTATACCTATTATAGCCATTTCAGGTACTAATGGAAAAACAACCACAACACGTTTAATTGCTCATATAGCTAAAATGAATGGCTACCGTGTTGGTTATACCACAAGTGATGGAGTTTATATTCAAAATAGATTATTAATGACAGGAGATTGTACAGGTCCTGCAAGTGCAGAGTTTGTATTAAAAGATCCTACAGTAAATCTGGCCGTTTTAGAAAGTGCCAGAGGTGGTTTGTTGCGTGCTGGACTAGGCTTTAAAAAATGTGACATTGGCATCGTTACTAATGTAGCATCAGATCATTTAGGATTAAAAGGCATACATACCATAGAGCAATTAGCAAAAGTAAAAGGTGTAATTCCAGAAACGGTTTTACCAGATGGATATGCTATATTAAATGCTGATGACGATTTAGTTTACGATATGCGGCGTACTGTTGACTGTAACGTAGCCTTGTTTTCTATGGATGAAAATAACCCAAGAATAAAAGCTTTGCAACGCATAGGTGGAATTACAGCCGTGTATGAGAATGGATATGTTACTATTTGTAGAGGAGAGTGGAAAATGCGCATTATGAAGGCAGAAAATATTCCACTGACCTATGGTGGAAAAGCCAAGTTCATGATTCAAAATGTACTACCTGCAATTCTGGCGGCGAATATTCAAGGTATCAGTATTGAAGATATGAAAGCCGGTTTGGAAACTTTTATTCCTTCTGCATCACAAACACCCGGGCGCTTAAATTTATTTGAGTTTGAAAACTTTAGTATTTTATTAGATTATGCACATAATCCCGCTGGAATGAAAGCACTGCATAAGTTTATTGATGAATTAGATGCAACTGTTAAAGTTGGTATTATAGCAGGCATTGGTGATAGGCGTGTTGAAGATAATAACGAAATGGGTAGTATAGCTGCAGAAATGTTTGATGAGATTATTATTCGTCAGGATAAACGCTTGCGCGGAAAAACAGAGGAAGAATTGATTAAAATGTTGAATGACGGGATAAAAATGAAAGACCCGAACAAAAAAACTACGATCATTCCATCTGAAAGAGAAGCCATAACCTATGCAGTGAAAAATGCTGCTAAAGGCGCACTCATAATTTTATGTAGTGATGTGATTCCAGATGCTTTAGATCTGGTAAAGGATTTTAAAGAAAAGGAAGCAAAGGGTGAATTGGTATTCGCTGAATAAAAATATTTTCACTTTAAATAGAATTCAACTTGTTTATACTCATTTCATGTGCGTATAATTGTTTTTACATTAGCAAGACACAAAAACTTAGAAAATGATAATTGAAGTATGCGCAAATTCTTATGAGTCAGCATTGAATGCTCAAAAAGCTGGTGCTGATAGAATAGAATTATGTTCAGAATTGGCGGTTGGAGGTATTACACCTTCTCATGGAATGATTCAAAAAGTACTTGAAGAACTTTCAATTAGCGTAAATGTTCTAATTAGACCACGAAGTGGTGATTTTACCTTTTCAAAAACTGAATTTGAAGTGATGAAAAAAGACATTCAATTGTGTAAAAAATTAGGTTGCAACGGGATAGTTTCGGGCGTTTTGAATGATGATAATACTGTAGATTTAATAAGAACAAAAGAACTTGTTGAACTGGCAAAACCCTTATCATTTACTTTTCATAGAGCTTTTGATTGGCTTAAAAAGCCACTAACAGAAATAGAAAAATTAATTGAAATAGGTGTGGATCGAATTTTAACTTCCGGCCAGCAAAATGGAGCCATTGAGGGAATAAATTTACTAGCAAAATTGCAAACTGATGTCAATAACAAATTGATTATTTTACCTGGAGGTGGTATCAATAGTAGCAATGTTCTTCAATTTAAAAAAGCAGGCTTTAAGGAAGTTCATTTTTCGGCGACTAAACTCCACAGAACAATAGATGAACCTCGTGTGAATATGAATAGTAGCCACTTTTTTGATGAAACTAAATTGGCAACATCAGATGAATCTACAATTAGTAAAATCATTGACTTAGTTAAATAAGTATTAAAGTTTATAGAATTCAGCAGGTTTAAAGTATTTTTGCAATCTAAAATTAAAGAATATGCTGCGGTGGGTTGTTTTTATTATAATCTTTATTATCATAGATTTTTATGCTTTTCAAGCTATTAAAACGCTTACAAAAAAATCTTGGATATATTATTTGCATATTGCCATTTCAATTATTGTTGTTGGTAATTTTATTTACCAATTTACGCAAGCTAGTGATGGTAGAGTATTAACGCCGGCAAAAAGTTATGCTTTTGGATTTTTATTAACCCTCTTTGCATTAAAATTAGTTGTTGTCCCTATTTTATTTGGGGAGGACGTTTTTAGACTCTTTAAAGGAACTTATGACAAGTTATTCTCTGCAAATAATACATTTTACATCCCTTCTCGTAGAAAATTTATAAGTCAAATTGCAATGGGATTGGCGGCAATTCCTTTTACATCTTTACTTTACGGAATGTATAAAGGGAAATACAACTATAAGGTTTTGAAATATGTGTTAGAATTTGACGATTTACCGCCAGCATTTAATGGTTACCAAATAACCCAAATTTCAGATATACATAGCGGGAGTTTTGACAACGCCGAAAAAATCACCTACGGAGTTGATCTTATAAATCAACAAGAGTCTGACGTGATTTTATTTACGGGTGATATTGTAAATAATAAAGCTACTGAAATGGACCCTTGGATAGATACTTTTAAACAACTAAAAGCCAAGGACGGTAAGTTTTCCATTTTAGGAAATCATGATTATGGTGATTATGTTGATTGGGATAGTGCTGAAGCCAAGGCTCAAAACATGGAAAAATTAAAAGATGTTCATAAACAAATAGGATTTGACCTATTATTAAACAATAATAGAAGTTTAGAAAAGAACGGAGAACAAATTGCTTTAATAGGTGTTGAAAATTGGGGAGCCGGAGGATTTAAAAAAGCGGGTGATTTACGGCGAGCCGCCGCAGGCATTCATAAAGATGATTTTAAAATATTGATGAGCCATGATCCAAGTCATTGGGAGACAGAAGTGAAAGGACATGAAGATCATTATCATTTAACCTTAAGTGGTCATACACATGGTATGCAGTTCGGTATTGAAATACCGGGTTGGTTTAAATGGAGCCCCGTAAAATGGCGCTATAAATATTGGGCTGGTATTTATGAAGAAGCTGGTAGATTTATAAATGTTAATCGAGGATTTGGATTTTTAGCCTATCCTGGGAGGGTTGGTATTTGGCCTGAAATTACGGTTATTACCCTGAAAAAGAGTACAAGAGCAGCATAATTGAACAAAAATGTTATATTTGTAAATGTAAAGTATCTGAACTTGATGCAATTACCTATTTTAAATTCATGCTTATGGCGAAGTTTGGCGAATTAATTAGTACAAACATTCCTACATTAATTGATTTCTATGCTGATTGGAATGAGAATAATTCTAATCTTCATACAGTACTTAGAGATGTTGCAGCGGCCCTTGGAGATAAGGCTAAAGTAATTAAAATTGATATTGATAAAAATGAAACCTTAGCCAATGCCTTACGTATTAAGGGAAATCCAACTTTTATTATCTATAAAAATGGCGAAATGAAATGGCGCCAGTCAGGTGAGCAAGACGCCAATACGCTTATTAGTCTGGTACAGCAGTACGTATAGTTTATTCAAACCTATTTATGAGAATTTTGTCATTCCGCACTTGATGCGGAATCCATTTTTTCGTCTAAATTCCTTCTTTCGCAGGAATGACAAGGGTTTTAACAAAGTTCTATTTTCTTAAAAGTGAATCCTTTCTTTGAAAGATAATCCAGTGCTTTCGGCAGAGCATAGAGCATATTTTTTGATGCTTTTATGCTATCATGAAGTACAACAATACTACCGTCTTCAGTGTTTTTAATTATATTATTTAAAACTGATTCTTTCGAGATTGCCTTGTTCCAATCTCTGGCAAGTACATCCCACATAATAATTTTATAACCAAGTTTTTGCAGTGCTTTTCCTTGTGATGGTTTTAACTTACCATACGGTGGTCGAAAAAGTTTTGAGTTATGAGTTATGAGTTTTGACTTTAAAACCTCCTGTGTTTTTTCAATATCATTTATATAAGTGGCATTGCTACTTTTCCAACCTTTTATATGGTTATATGTATGGTTACCAACAGCATGCTCTTCATTTATAATTCGTTGATAAATACCAAGGTTTGCTGTCACATTTTTTCCGATACAAAAAAAGGTAGCTTTGGCATTGTATTGAGCAAGTATATCTAATGTTTCTTCTGTAATTTCTGGGGTAGGTCCATCATCAAAAGTGAGGTAGATCACTTTTTCTTTTGAAGGAATATTCCAAATATAAGCTGGAAAAGCTTTTTTAGCTAACCAAGGTGTTTTTACCTTTAAAAAATCCACTTATAAAAATTAAAATTACTCAACGACACCTTCTAATGATCGAATAGATTCTATATAGCCTTTTTTAAGCTCATCGGCAAATTCTTTATCGTTTTCATCTGCAGCAGCGACAATATTATTATACATAAGTAAGGTCGTTTCAATATCGTCATAATTTGATGCTATCCCTTTATTATCCAAAGTGCTATAATAGTCTATTCTATCTCTAAAAATTGTGACTAAAGTATTGGCTACATTACGCGCTTTTTCCTTTTTATCGATCATATAATAATTTTCTATATAACCCAACACCATACTATAATGGCCATATCTTGCAATTGGCATTTTTTCAATAGATAAATCTAGAATTTCTTCAGCTTTTTCATCATTACCTTCTATGATGAAAGCTTCGGCTAAACGTACTAAATTATTTCTAAATGAAATTCCGTTTTTTCTAGTCTCAACGTCAACGTAAATATCATCACTATTTGAATTTTTCCAATCCCATTTTTTTACGTTCTCATACATTACTTTGGTATTAATTCTACCAATATCTAAAATGCTTCGATCTCTTTTTCCGTCAGGATATTTACTTGAAGTTTTAATGGGTACAAATTTATATGCCAAACCATCTAGCTGAAGATAATCTTTCAGCCAAATATATTCTTCCGCAGCATGAGCTCCTCCGGTAAAATAAACAGGCCTTTCCCAATTAGCATTTGCCAAAACATCTAACATTAATATTCTGTTTTTTGTCAATCCGTTTTCATCAATATCAAAATCAATATAAGGCAAGATCTTATCTGCATCTTCAGGTTCTACAATACCATTTTTAAGAACAGCTTCTTTATCAACATACAATCTTAATTTATTTGTCGGATAGATCTTTTCAGGGTCACCATCATCAAATAGATCTATACTTGTTCTGTCACTATTACTCGTAATCCATTTCATGAAGAAATCAATATCTACTCTATTTTCAACTGGTTTTTCGGGCTGGTTATCTTCAATAGAAAAATGACTTGCTGTATCTTTTACTGCTACTGCTTTTAAATCAACAGGAATATGATATGCTACATCCAAGGTACCTGTTCGGTATTGTTCATGTGTCAATTCAGAGGGAATGGGGTCAGCATCATAGGTCTTCCTTTTTTGCTGATCTATATACCAATCAGTGGCAAATAAACTGGTATTAACTAACTTTATATCTGTTCTGTAATCTTCAACTTCTTGCATGTACCAAAGCGGGAAGGTATCGTTATCACCAATAGTGAACATTATAGCATTTTCCTGGCAAGAATCTAAATAAGCTTTCGCATTATTATGCGTTGCATATCTGCCGGAACGATCATGATCGTCCCAATTTTGAAATGCCATTAATATGGGTACAGTCAATAAACAGATGGCTGTGGTTGCTATTGATAATATTTTTGGTTTTAGCTTTTCTTTAAATTGTTCAAACAGCGCTAAGACTCCAAAGCCAATCCAAATAGCAAAAATATAGAATGAACCTACAACTGCATAATCTCGTTCTCTGGGCTCCCATGGTTTGGGATTTGTATAGAAAATAATCGCCAATCCTGTAAAAGCAAAAAATAAAAAAATTATATAAAAATTTTTCTTATCAAATTTTATATGGAACAGCAAACCAATAATACCCAAAATAAGTGGTAAAAAGAAATAGGTATTCCTACCTTTATTATATTTCATTTCATCTGGTAAATTTGCTTGTGAACCTAAGCGTATATTATCAATAAAATTAATACCGCTTAACCAATTTCCATTATTATCAAGATTTCCTTGAACATCATTTTGTCGGCCTACGAAATTCCACATAAAATAGCGTCCATACATATACCCAAATTGATACTGAAACATAAATTTCAGGTTTTCACCGAAAGTGGGTCTTCTTTTACTACGTTGAGGTATACCGGCGATTGATTTATAATTAGCGACTACACTAGGTGAGGGATCCACCATTCTCGGTATAAAACCTTTATGTTTATCCGTGTAGTTTGGCAAGGCATTTTTATAATTGTTTACAACTACATATTTACCGGCTTTTTTATCTTTTTCGTATTTAGGTTTATCATCTCTATATGGGTCAGTTGGGTCTTGCTGCCTCGTTTCTGAATAATATGAATCATAAAAAATGCTAGCATCACCATACTGTTCGCGATTGTAATAAGCTAGTAATTCTCTTGCACTTGAAGGATTATTTTCATTGATCGTAGTGTTTGCATTAGCTCTTATCGGAAGCATTATCCATGATGAAAATCCTATCATTATAAATAACAAACATAGAATGATCAAATTAGTAGCATATAATTTCTTTTTACGTGTATATTTTATAACAAAATAAAAGAGCGTAATTAAAACAATACCGGCAATCACACTTCCTGAATTAAATGGCAAACCAATACTATTCACGAAGAATAATTCTGAAGCACTAAAGAATGATAGTGTATAAGGGAATAAAAATTTAAATACAAAAGCTAATACAAGTACAGAAACTATATTAGCAATAATGAATTTTTTTGAGGTTATATTTTCATATTTTTTATAGAAATAAATAAAAACAATGGATGGTATTACCAGTAAAGAAAGTATATGTACACCAAAAGATAATCCAACTACAAAACTGATGAGTAAAAGCCATTTATGACCTCTAGGCTCATCCATTTCAGCTTCCCAGCGTAATCCTAACCAAAATAATAAAGCCATTAAAAATGATGACATAGCATAAACCTCACCTTCAACTGCGCTAAACCAAAAACTATCAGAAAAAGTATATGCCAAAGCTCCAACTAATCCACTGCCTAAAACAGCGATTGATTTTCCGGAAGTACCATCTTCAATTTTACCTACCATTTTTTTTGCGAGGGCGGTAATGGTCCAGAATAAAAATAGAATTGTAAAGGCACTTGCCAAGGCTGACATAAAGTTTACCATTTTAGCAATTTCAGTAATATCACCTGTGAACATGGCAAAAAAGGCTCCTAGCATTTGAAATAAGGGCGCCCCAGGTGGGTGCCCAACTTCTAACTTTACAGCAGTTGATATATATTCGCCGCAATCCCAATAGCTTACAGTTGGCTCTAGCGTTAAAGTATATGTTATTAAGGCAATTGCAAAAGTTAGCCATCCTAAAATGATATTTAACTTTTTATAATTGAGGTTGTTCATAAATGTTGGTTTATACTGTGGGCGAATTTAGTAAATATTATCTATTAATCATTGAAATTAAGTATAATGGATAAGAGATTTGCTATTAAAAAAGTGTTAAAGTTAGCTTTCTAAATTTTTACAAAAAATGTTTGCCGAATTAAAAGATTACTTTAAATTTGCACCCGCAATTGGCCCATGGTGTAATTGGTAACACACCGGTTTTTGGTACCGACATTCAAGGTTCGAGTCCTTGTGGGCCAACTTTAGTTGGTAAATGCCTTCCATTTTAGGAAGGCATTTTTTGTTTTGAAAAAACAATTAGAGGGTGAGAAGTTTATCTTGAGTCCAGTCGAAAGGAGTCCTTGTGGGCCAACTAAAATGCGTTCTTTTAATGAGCGCTTTTTTATTTTAGAATTTATTTTGGATGACTTAAAACAGTCAGCTTTCTTGTAGATTCTCTCACGGTTAATTCAGCATCAATAATTTTAGTTTGGAAAGCGGGCGGTTCATTACTTTCAATTCTATCAATAATAATATTTACTGTGCTTTTACCAATTTCAAGAGGGTGCTGACTTACTGCTGTTATTGGAGGAATAGATAATCTGGAAATTTTGTTATCAGAAAAACCAATAATAGAAATGTCATTTGGAGCAAGTTTACTTTTTATAGCAGCTACTTTAATAGCGGTTGCTGCAGCTACGTTGTCTGTAGCCAATATTCCATCTACATCTGGGTGTTTATTAAATAAATCTGAAATGGCCATTTCGTATTCCTTTTTGTCATGAATACTTACCAAGATAGGTTTGTTTGTGTAATTTGCAGTTTCAGCAATAGCTCTTTCGTAGCCTTCAACTCTAAGTTTGCCAATACCAATTTCATCAATTGCACTAATAAATGCAATTTTCTTACAATTAGATTCTAATAAATACCTGGTCGCTTTATTTGATGCATTTAGGTCATCAATAATAACTTTGTCACAATTTTTAATATCATCAGAAACTCTATCAAACATTACAATAGGATATCCATCATCAATCACATTTTTAAAATGCTCACTTTTTTGCAAAATTTGTGTTTCTTTGGCTATGGATAAAATGAAACCGTCTACACTCCCATCACACAATAAATTTAAACAATCAACTTCTTTCTGATAATGATTATTCGATAAGCAAATAATGATTTGATAACCTCTATTATTAGCTTCTTGTTCAATACCTAACAACACTTTTGCAAAAAAGTAATTTAAAATATTTGGTATAATTACACCAATAGTTTTAGACTGTCTATTTTTTAGATTAAGCGCAATTTTGTTAGGCTTATAGTTGTATTTTTTTGCGAGCGCTTTTACTTTTTTTATGGTGGTTTCATTAATTTCATAGCTATTTTTCAGTGCTTTTGACACTGTAGAAATCGAGACGTTTAACTCGTTTGCTAATTGCTTTAATGTAACTTGTTTATTCACCTAAATTAAATTTTAAAAGTCATCACAGGTTTCAATGCATGATTTGCAAGATCTTTTCCTATATTATCACTAAATAGTTGATATAAACCACTTCTTCGATGCGTATTTATGGCGATCATATCAGCATCAATTTCGCTTGTGAAATTCAAAATACCCTCTTCGATAGTAGAATCACTATATACATTTACAGTATAATTAGTCATTTCAAAGCTATTTGTAAATGACGAAAGTTTTTCATTTAAAACTCTAGTTGAAACAAAATTATGAATAGTATTGATAAAAAGTAAGTGTAATTTTGCATCGAACATCTTTGCATAATCCATAACATTTTGAAATGACTTTTTGCTTTCATCACTAAAATCTGATGCAAAAACAATATCGTTAATCTCAAAATTTTCAATATTCTTTTTGATGACCAATACCGGGATATGTGATAATCTAACAACTTTTTCAGTATTAGAACCAACTAGCATTTCTTTTAAGCCACTGGTACCATGTGATCCCATAACAATTAAATCAACATCTTTCTCCTTACTTTCTTCAATTACTCCTTCAAATGCTTTATGAAAACGAACACTTTCATGAACTTTTATTCCTTTAAAAAAAGGCTGAGCCATAAATTTCTCAAATTCTCTATGTATTCCTTTCATATAATAGATGTTTTGAGCACCACCATGTAAATTACTAGCACTTGCAGGATCAATTGTGTCTGGCGGAATATCAAACATATGCAACAATATGATTTCACTATTGGTTTTTTTTGCAATACTTGCAGCAACTTTACTTGCATACTTAGCTTGATCAGAAAAATCGATCGGAACTAAAATTCGCTTCATAATTTATTGGTTTAAATTTGACTCGCATAAATATATAAATATTACTTATAATAACTCAATGATTGTTTATATAATTCTATGAATTTTGCCAATCACAAATAAGTTTGTATATTTGCAGCGAAAAATAACAAGATATATGAAATAGGAGGGGACGTAAAGTCCCCTCTTTTTATACAAAAAATGAAGAAAGAGACGGTAGAAAGTTTAGTAAATGAAGCTGTTGGAGAAAATGAAAGGTTATTTTTAATTGATTTGAGTTTTTCTTCAGATAACAAAATTATTGTTATTGTTGACGGAGATGATGGAGTTCCTTTAAAAGAATGTATTAGAATTAGTCGACATGTTGAGCATAATTTAGATCGTGAAGAAGAAGATTTTGCATTAGAAGTAACAACTCCCGGAGCAACATCTCCTATTACAAATAAGAGACAGTATAAAAAGAATATTGGCAGAGTACTTCAAGTTAAAACTGATACTGAAAATTTTGAAGGAATATTGATCGAATCAAATGATGAAAGTATTTCCTTAGAGTGGAAGGCTAGAGAACCTAAACCTATAGGTAAAGGAAAAGTTACAGTTGTTAAGAATGCAACTTTAACATATGATAGTATTAAAGAAGCAATAGTGAAAATAATTTTTTAATTTAAGAGTGAAATGGAAAACATCGCATTAATTGAATCTTTCTCAGAGTTCAAAGATGATAAAAGTATAGATAGAGTAACGCTAATGGCGATACTTGAAGATGTGTTTAGAGCCGCTTTAAAAAGAAAGTACGGTTCTGATGAAAATTTCGATATAATTATAAATCCTGATAAAGGCGATTTAGAGATTTGGAGAAATAGAGTAGTAGTAAATGATGGAGAGGTAGAAGAGCCTAATGAAGAAATTTCATTATCAGAAGCCCAAAAAATCGAACCTGATTTTGAAGTTGGAGAAGATGTGTCTGAAGAGGTTAAATTAGTAGATTTAGGAAGAAGAGCAATATTAGCTTTACGTCAAAATTTGATTTCAAAAATTCACGAACATGATAATACCAATATCTTTAAACAATTTAAAGATCTGGAAGGTGAAATATATAGTGCAGAAGTGCACCATATTCGTCATAATGCCGTTATTTTATTAGACGATGACGGTAATGAAATTATTTTACCAAAAAGTGAACAAATTCGTTCAGATTATTTCCGTAAAGGTGAGTCGGTAAGAGGGATCATAAAATCGGTTGAGTTGCGAGGTAATAAGCCGGCAATTATTATGTCAAGAACTTCGCCTGAATTTTTAACCAAATTATTTGAACAAGAAATTCCTGAGGTTTTTGATGGTTTAATTACTATTGAAAAAGTTGCACGTATTCCTGGTGAAAAAGCTAAGGTGGCTGTTGATTCTTACGATGACAGAATTGACCCTGTAGGAGCATGTGTAGGGATGAAAGGGTCTAGAATCCATGGTATTGTACGTGAGTTAGGAAACGAAAATATAGATGTTATTAACTATACCAAGAATGATAAAATATTTATTGCCAGGGCATTGAGTCCTGCCAAAGTAGTTTCAATGGAAATTAAAGAAGCTGCTGAAGGTGAAAAACCTAGAGTTGATGTATATTTAAAGCCAGAAGAGGTCTCAAAAGCAATCGGTAAAGGTGGTGTAAATATTCGCTTAGCAAGTCAGTTAACAGGATATGAATTAGATGTTCAACGCGAAGGCCTTGAAGATGAAGATGTAGAGTTAACAGAATTTTCTGATGAAATAGAAGCTTGGGTTATTGAAGAGTTGAAAAATGTTGGTTTAGATACTGCAAGAAGTGTTTTAGATCAAGATGTAAATGATTTAGTAAAAAGAACAGATTTAGAAGAAGAAACTATTATTGAAGTACAACGAATTTTGAAAGAAGAATTTGAAGATTAATTTTTCAATTGTTGGGTTGTTATTCATTAAAAAATAAAAAAGAATAATACAATTATATGGCTACATTAAGGCTAAATAAAATTTTAAGAGAATTAAATATATCGTTGGATAGAGCGGTAGAGCATCTTTCAAAAAAAGGTTTTGAAATTGAGGCTAGACCTACTACAAAAATATCTGATGAGGTTTATAATGTTCTTTTAGATGAATTTCAAACTGACAAGAGTAAAAAAGTTGCTTCTCGAGAAGTGGGTGAGGAAAAAAGAAAGGAAAAAGAAGCACTACGTGTTGCTCTAGAACAAGAGCATGAAGAAAAACGCCTTAAGGAAGAAGCAAAAAAAGAAGTTTTTAAAACAGAATCTGCTAAATTGGCCGGGCTTAAAACTGTAGGTAAAATAGATATTGAAGCAACAAAAAAAACTACTAAAAAGGAAGCCCCTGTTTCAAAAGAAGAATCAGTTGAAAAAGAAACTGCAAAAGAAACGTCTGCAAAAAAGGATAAAGTTGTTAAAGATGCTAAGGTCGAAGAACCAACAGCTAAATCTGAACCCGTTGCAGAAGAAAAGCCAGCTGTTGAAGAAAAAATTACAACAAAATACCAAAAATTAAGTGGTCCAAAACAGGTAGGTGAAAAAATTGACTTAAAGCAGTTTGAAAAACCAAAGAAAAAACCTGAAGTTAAAAAAGAGGCAGATGATAAAGATGCCAATAAAAAGAAGAGAAAACGTATTACAAGTAAACCAGGAACCAGTTTTGCAGAACGAAAAGCGCAAGCTTCAAAAAGAGGTGGAGGCTTTGCCGGGAGAAATTCTGGAGGAGGTCGAGGCAGAAAGTCTGTTGTTAAAGAAGAACCTTCTGAAGCTGATGTGCAAAAACAAGTACGTGAAACCCTAGAGAAACTTCAAGGAAAGTCAAAGAAAGGAAAGGGCGCAAAATACAGAAGAGAGAAAAGAGATTTACACCGTCAACAAACTGATGCAGATATAGAACTTCAAGCAATTGAAAGTAAAATATTAAAAGCTACAGAATTTGTTACGGTTAGTGAAGTTGCTACAATGATGAATGTTCCGGTAACCGATATTATTTCAGCTTGTATGTCCCTAGGAATGATGGTAACTATGAACCAGCGTTTAGATGCCGAAACACTAACTATTGTTGCAGAAGAATTTGACTATGAAGTTGAATTTGTTGGCGCAGAAGTTGAAGAGGCAATTGAAGCCGTTGTAGATAAAGAAGAGGATCTAAAACCAAGAGCTCCGATTGTTACTGTAATGGGTCACGTAGATCACGGTAAAACCTCACTCTTAGATTATATTAGAGAAGCAAATGTTATTGGAGGTGAATCAGGAGGAATTACACAGCATATCGGTGCTTATGGAGTAACATTGCCAGACGGACAAAAAATTACATTTTTAGATACACCGGGTCACGAAGCCTTTACGGCGATGCGTGCTCGTGGTGCTCAGGTAACCGATTTAGTTATTATAGTAATTGCCGCAGATGATGCTATAATGCCTCAAACCAAGGAGGCTATTAGTCATGCTCAAGCTGCTGGTGTACCAATTGTTTTTGCAATCAATAAGGTTGATAAACCAGATGCAAATCCTGACAAAGTGAAAGAAGCATTAGCAGGAATGAACTTATTGGTAGAAGATTGGGGTGGTAAATTACAATCACATGATGTTTCCGCTAAAACAGGTGCAGGTATTCCAGAATTATTAGAGAAAGTTTTGCTTGAAGCAGAATTGTTAGAGCTAAAAGCAAACCCTAATAAAAATGCAACCGGTACGGTAGTTGAGGCTTTGTTAGATAAAGGTAAAGGCTATGTTTCTACAATTTTGGTAGAAGCAGGTACTTTAAAAATAGGTGACTTTTTACTTGCCGGAAAGAACAGTGGTAAAGTAAAAGCTATGCATGACGAACGTGGTAATATTATTATGGAAGCAGGTCCTTCTACACCAGTTTCTATACTTGGCTTAGATGGTGCTCCGCAGGCAGGAGATAAATTCCATGTATTTGATGATGAGAGGGAAGCAAAACAAATTGCTACGAAACGTTCGCAATTACAACGTGAGCAATCGGTTAGAACACAACGTCATATTACACTTGATGAAATCGGACGTAGAATTGCCTTAGGTGACTTTAAAGAATTGAATATTATCTTAAAAGGTGATGTTGATGGTTCTGTTGAAGCCTTAACGGATTCATTGCAGAAATTATCAACCGAAGAAATTCAGGTGAATATCATTCATAAAGGAGTTGGAGCCATTACAGAATCTGATGTATTATTAGCTACCGCTTCTGATGCAATTATTGTAGGTTTTAATGTAAGACCTTCTACAAATGCTCGATCGTTAGCGGATAAAGAAGAAATTGATATTAGAAATTACTCAATTATTTATGACGTAATTAATGATGTGAAAGATGCAATGGAAGGTATGTTGTCTCCGGAAATGAAAGAGGAAATAACGGGTAATGCTGAAATTAGAGAGACTTATAAAATCTCAAAAGTTGGTACAATTGCTGGTTGTATGGTAACAGATGGTAAGATCTTTAGAAATTCAAAAATTAGAATTATAAGAGATGGTGTGGTTGTATTTTCAGGAGAGCTTGATTCCTTAAAACGATTTAAGGATGATGCTAAAGAAGTAGCAAAAGGTTATGATTGCGGTATTCAAATTAAAAACTATAATGATGTTAAGGAATTAGATATTATAGAAGCATACCAAGAAGTAGCGGTTAAGAAAAAGTTGAAATAATAGTTTCAATTAAAGATAAATCAAAACCTGGACGATGTTCAGGTTTTTTTATTTAATGTATTCAATGAAAATACATTAATAAACAAAATACATGATGATCTTTGAAAGTTCTTATTTCAGGTTACGACTTAGTTTACGAACTCAATAAAACAAATCAATAAGAGATGAAGAAATTAGTTATGTTGCTTGTTTTTATAAGTATAATGGCTTGTAAAAATAAAGAAGTTAAAGAAACCGAAGCAGTTGAAACAGTTGCAGAATCAACAATTGACTATGTAAGTTATGGGATGCAATCTGACGATGCTCCTAAAGGCTTAGAAACAGGAAGCAAAGCACCAATAGTTGACTTGACTATTGATGGCAAAGAAGTCGCATTGGCTGACTTGCATAAAGATCAAAATGTGGCAATTATTTTTTACAGAGGGTTTTGGTGCCCATATTGCAGTAAACATTTGGCTGAATTTGCAACGAGAGCAAAAGAACTCGAGGATAAAGGGGTTAAATTAATTGCAATTACGCCAGAAGGGGAAACTGGTTTGGCAAAAACTAAAGATAATAGTAAAGCTACTTTTACTATTGTTTCTGATGTTGATGGTAGTATACAAAAAGCTTTTGACGTTGATTATAAAGTTACTGATGGTTACGTTAGTAAAGTAAATGAAATGTTAAAAGTATCGATATCAGATAATAATGCTACTGGAACTGCGGCATTACCAGTTCCGGCAACCTATTTAATTAACAAAGAAGGAACAATCATTTATGCTCACTTTGATCCAGACTATAAAAAAAGAGCTAGTATAGAAGATGTTTTAGCAGCATTGTAATAGAATGTCATTCTGAGCTTAGCGAAGAACCTTAAAAGAAAAAGCCGCCGGATACTGAAACAAGTTCAGCACAAGGCGGCTTTTTCTTTTAAGGTTTAATTTCTTTTGCTACTATTTTTAAATTATTACTTCTATCAACATCTGCCATTTGATGTAATGGATCAATTTCAACAGATTTTATGGTTTTTGATGTCTTAAATGTATAGCTAGGCTGAACCCAAGCCCAATCATTAATTAGAGTAGCGCTCGTAGGTTTAGTACCATACATCATCCTTAAGGGGATATAAAAATTTTCTGTACTTCCATCAGTATAAACAACTTTTAAATCTATTGGCATTGGTATGATATTGTTATTTTTCAAGGTAACTTGGTTGTTATTTACGTCGGTCACGGCATAATCAATTACGTGAGTAGTTTGGGTCCAATAATTCAAATACCAATCAAGTTGGATACCAGAAACTTTTTCGGCTGTACGTTTAATATCATTAGGAGTCGGATGTTTGAATTTAAAGTCTTCAAAATACTTTTTTATTGTTTTTTTAAGATTTTCCTCGCCAATAATATAGCCCAATTGCACTAAAAATAATGCCCCTTTACTATAGGCAGAAGATCCATAAGCTTGGTTAAAATAAAATCTATCAGCATGTAGCGTTTGAGGCTGTTCTATACCAGATGTTGCTAAGTTTAAATAACTTTTAAATGACCCTTCATGCGGATTTTTACCATCTTTCATTACTGCTCTCATTGCCAAGCTAGATATGTATGAGGTGAAACCTTCATCCATCCACTCATGTTTTTGCTCGTTTGTAGCTAGTAAAAATTGAAACCAAGTATGTGCAAATTCATGTGCAGTAACACCAACCAAACTACCAAACTTGCGTTTTCCAGTAATTAAAGTACACATGGCATACTCCATACCACCATCACCACCTTGTACCACTGAATATTGTTTGTATGGATATTGACCAATATGTTTGTTGAAATAAGAAAGAATTTCAGCAGTTTTTGGTTGTAAATTTTTCCAGTTTTCTAAATACTTTTTATCCATTGTTTTCTTGTATAAAAAGTGTAGCATAACGCCATTTTCGGCTTCAACTTTATCATGGATATATTCAGGATCGGCAGCCCAAGTAAAGTCATGTACATTAGGTGCTTTAAAATGCCAGATTAATTTTTTTACTTTCTTTTTATGCTTCACTTCATTCGTGGAATATCCATGACCTATTTCTTCTGGGTTTTGTAAATAACCAGAGCCACCAAGAGTATAATTTTTGTCAATTGTAATTTTTACGTCAAAATTACCCCAAACACCATGAAACTCTCTTGCTATGTATGCATTTGCATGCCAACCTTCAAAGTCATATTCTGCTAATTTAGGATACCATTGAGTCATTGAAAGTGCAACACCTTCTTTGTTATTTCTGCCAGATCTTCGAATCTGTACAGGAACCTGACCTTTAAAAGTCATATCAAAAACCGTTTTTTCTCCTGGTTTGATAGGAGTGTTAAGTTTCACTTTCAAAACTGTACCTATTGTAGTATGCTTTGCATCGACACCATCCTGTTGTAGAGAATTTACCCTGATATATCCAATTTCGTCAGGCTGTAATGTTGAAATTTTACTTTCTTTAACTGGTAACTCTTTAGTACCAATATTAGTAACCATTCTTCCATCAGGATCGCCAATGTTTTGTAGACGGATATCCATTTCACTCCCAGGTTGAAAGGCATTAAAAAAGAGATGATAAAAAACGAATTCGATAGTATCAGGAGAATTGTTTGTATATACTATTTTTTGAACACCATCATACTGATAATTTTCAACATCCATATCAATCGACATAGTATAATCAACATGTTGCTGCCAATAATTTGGATTTTGAGCATTGCTAAAAAACGGAACTAATAGTATGAGTAAAAAAGTAATTATTTTCATGTTAAAAATTGTTTATGGTGCAAGATATAAATATCAAGTTTGATACCAAAAAAAGGTGAGCTCAAATTTGGCCTCACCTTTTTTAATATTCCTAGCCTATCTGACCTCAGGTAGAAAAGCAATCATTTATTTTTTAGATAGTTGATCTGCTAATACTAAAGCGTTATAAGCGTTTAAAATACTACCAGAAACTGATAAATCACTAAAATTAGCGGTATCACTTTCGCTTCCCGGTTTTATTACAGGCTTATTAAATTTTATGCCAGAGTCCATTATGATATGTTTCACTTGACTTGCTGTTAATTTTGGATAATACGAACGAACTAGTGCAGCAACCCCGGCAACTTCTGGAGCCGCCATTGAAGTACCTTGAATAGATTTATAACTATCTTTTGGAAAAGTAGAATAAATTTCTAACCCTGGCGCGAAAACATCAACATTCTTTTTTCCATAATTAGAAAAAGAAGCAACAATTTTATCGTCAAAAAAGCGTGTCATTGCACCAACAGTTATTACGTTGTCAGCAATTTCTGTTACTTTATCTCTAGCGTCGTTCGGAAAGTTTTCATCAGTATCAATATCGCTACCGTCATTACCGGAGGCATGTACTAACAATACATCTTTTTCAGCTGCATATTTTATAGCATCAAAAACCCATTCAGCATTTGGTGAATATCCTTTACCAAAACTCATATTAATTACTTTAGCACCATTATCTACGGCATAACGAATTGCCAAAGCAACATCTTTATCATATTCATCTCCATCAGGAACAGCTCTAATAGCCATGATTTTTGTATTATGAGCAACACCATTCATACCAATACCATTATTTCTTTCGGCGGCAATAATGCCAGAAACATGAGTCCCATGACTTTCGTTGTCTTTAGAACCAATTACAAACGCATTACCATACTTAGTATCTGTAATGTCATCGGGATTATCACCCGCTAATCTGCCATTAAAGTCAATTTTGTATTGAGAATTTAATTGACTGTTATAATGATCTAATGCTTCTTGAAGCTGTCCAAATGCATCTTGCGGTGATGCTCCTGAACTCATAATACGCATCAAGATCATTTTACCTTGCTCTAATGTCTGGTCATCAAACTTTAATGAATTTAAGTTTTCAAGGTTTATTTCCTTGCTAACAAGCACTTTTTGAATCGTATCATTGGCTTTACCAATCATTTCCTTTATTCCTTGAAATCTTGCTACTTGATTAGCAGCGTTGGTATTCTTTTCATCAATTGTCTTCTTTAATTTAGTATATAACTCAAAGTCGGCCTTATCAGCTTCTGCAATAGAATCGGCGGAGTTTCCGTCAAAGCGAGGCATCCATTTTTTTACCATCCTTGTCATTTCCAATTGTTCAGGGTTTGATTGCCCTTTTGCTCCGCCAAGGAAATTCCAACCGTGAATATCATCAGCGTAACCATTATTGTCATCGTCAATTCCGTTTCCGGCTATTTCATCTTCATTAATCCAAGTAACGTTTTTTAAATCTTCATGTTCTACATCAATACCAGAATCTATAACGCCTACGATTACGGCTGTTCCTTGTTTATTTTTTACAAAATCATAAGCTTTTGCCAAACTCATTCCCGGTATGGAATCGGTAAACACATCAGTGTGAGGCCATGCTTGTATTTCAACTTCGCTCATTTCGCCTTTTTTAGCTACAACACTATCAGTTACAGTTATAATAGTTGCTTCGGTTAATACGTCGTTACTAGATGTTGTAGATGTAGTGGTTTTTGTAGTACCACAACTTATAAATGTGATTGTAGCCAATAGTGCTACTGTAATTGGTTTTAAAATTCTCATCATCATTAAATTAATTAAATATCTCGTTAAATTTATAGGTATCTTTTAGTCTTACTCCTTTTTCAGTATGCTGCACTGTGCATACTTCATTATATGCATCGTGCTCTAAAAATAGCA
>Ga0209344_10002136_pt1 | contig 22976 bp, 16 predicted proteins | sample Cruoilmetagenom6_FD_187293 | JGI IMG/M metagenome (GOLD analysis project Ga0209344, IMG submission 187293) | Oil polluted marine microbial communities from Coal Oil Point, Santa Barbara, California, USA - Santa Barbara Oil Seep Sample 6 (SPAdes)... | ecosystem: Environmental > Aquatic > Marine... | reverse complement strand
ATATTCTTTACAGTAAATTTGCTGCAAATCGTTCTGTAAGCCCTATAAATAGGCATTTTTTTGCGGCAAATTTACTGTAATTAATATAGTCTGTTGGAGATTGTTGTTAAATGGTTCAGTTTATAGAATCCGAATCTACAGATAATTCACTTTTTAGTAAAAAACATCTGTAGCCTAGTAAAATCAAGGAATTTTTTAGTAAAAAATGAAGATTTGATACATTTTGTGCATGAGCTAACACACTCGCTTTTTTGCTCGTTTGTTTCATTTTTAAAGTAACGGATTCTCCTAGCTTAATAAAGAATTCATATCAAAAGGTATCAATGATACCCAGCCTCTGAATCCATCACTTTAAAAACGGAATTTTAGAGTAGTACAGACCCAAGCAATTAATTATAGCCACTATTGGCTAAAGTTTTTCTTAATTACAATTACTCAAAATTTCTGATGAATTATTACATCCAGGTGCATTATATTGCAACTCCATAGTTCCATTACTGTTAATATGGCTACAAATCAAATCTATAGAACATGCTGATAATTTTTCATTTTCTTGAATATAGATGTAATTGTTTACAGACGAAATATTAGTTATTGCGCTTATATCTGTTAGATTTTTATTCCCATTAATTCGGACTACATCAATGGTAGAATTTAGATTTTCTAGTCCATTTAAATTTATTAACGAATCTCCATATGAAATTTGTAAATATTCTCCAATAGTTGTTAAACTTTTAAAACCATTTAAATCTACTAACTTTTCATTGTCACTTAAAAATACTGATTTCTTTATTTCATTTAAATTATTAAAACCATCCATGTTTGATAGTAGAAGGTTAGTTTGTAAACCTATCCCATCAGTCAGTAGTAGTAAATTTTGAAAGCCGCTTATTGTTTCGAGATTTCTGTCATCAAACATCTGTATATAACTCGCAGAGGTAATTGAATTAAAACCACTAATGTTAACAAGATTAATGTTAGAACTTATTATTATATTTTTTTCAAAATTTATCAAGTTACCAAATTCACTTATTTCAGTTAAAGATTCATTACCATCTATTGTAATATCATTTGCAATGGTAGTTATTCCATTTGTTCCCACTAAAGAAGATAACGAATTATTGGCATTGATTATCATTTCCCCATTTACTGTATTCAGGTTTTGTAGACCATTAAAATTCTCTAACTTTTCATTAAATGTTATAATTAAATTTCCATTTATGGTTTTTAAATTATTGAATCCTTCAATAATTTCTAAATCTTTGGTTGAATGAAAAGAGACTTGATTATTAATTGTTTCTAAATTTTTGAACCCACTTATTTTTTTATATCCCGTACCTGTAAATAATACTTCGGCATTAATATTAATTAGTCCTTCAAAGCCATCAATAGATACCGAATTACAATCAGTAATATGTAAATAATCTTCAATGTTTTCTAGTTTGTTAAAACTGTTCATTGGTTTGCTATTACCGTTTGTCGAAAGCAGAAAGTAACCATTAATTGAAGTCAGATCGGTAAAAGAATTATTTTCAAAATTTATAGAGCCGCCAAATATTAATAAATTTTCACCAATAGTTTTGAGTTTGTTAAATCCTTCAATGGAATTCAAAAGAGTATTATGTTTAATGTCAAATGATTTCTCTATTGTAGTTAACTCAGAAAAACCGATAATAGTTTTTAATGCAGCATTCCAAGCTATATTCACATTTCCACTCACCAAATTAAGTTGACTAAATCCACTAATATTATCTAGCAAATTATTTTTTTCAATATTCAAATTTCCAGATAGAGTTTCGACTATCTGAAAACCATTAATGGTTTTCAAATTAGAATTTTCATTAATATCTAAATTTCCTTCAATAGCAGTCAATTTGGCGAATCCATTTATACTTTCTAATAAATTATTTTCATTAATATCTAAATTTCCTTCAATAGCAGTTAAATTGGCTAATCCATTTATATCTTCTAATACATTATTTTTTTCAATATTGAAATTTCCAGATATAGTTCCAACATTCTGAAAACCATTAATAGTTTTTAAGTTAGAATTTTCATTAATTGTTAAACTTCCTTCAATAGCAGTTAATTTGGTCAATCCGTCCAGATTAACGAGATTATTAATATTACTTATTCTAAAATCTCCTTTAATGATTTCAAGGTTTTTCAAAAAATCTAAATTATTAATTTGATCATGGTTGTCTGAAATTCCAGAAATAGTTAGATTTCCATTTATTATGTTGCAGTTTTTATAATTTAATACATAGTTATCCAATTCTCCTAAATTACTAATATAAACATCTCCTGATGGACATATAATTTGTTCAACTTCCTCTATAGGTTCATTTGTTGACATTTCATCATCACTTCCACAAGAGATTGTTCCTAATATTAGTATTAAATACAAAATTGATTTTATAATTTTCATTTTTTTAATTATAGTTAATAGTGTTTATGGCTTGCCTTCGGTAATTATATACTTGGTCTAAGCGTTTTATTTAGGATAATAAATAGTTTTACTAAAATCCCCCCTTTGAATTTATATTTGTTTTTAAAATTAATTTTTAATAACCTTGGAATTTATGATAAAATTGGATGTTGTAACTACCTTTATAATATAGATTCCTGATTTTAAATTCATTAAACTAATTTCTTTAGAATTAAATTCTTTTAGTTGTTTACCAAATAAATCATATAAAAATACTTTATCAATATCGTGATTTTTAAATTCAATATTTAAAATATCGGATGTTGGATTTGGGTAAATTTTTAAACCTTTTTCAAGATCGTTAAAATCAATATCTTCAACGCTAAGAACATTATCTAAAATTCCATAACTATGAATAAAACCTCTATACCAACCATATTCGTTAAATGTATAGATTCTATTACCAATTTGCCCTACCGTTATTAAATTCCCTTCTTTATCAAATTTTGAATACCAATCATGTAAATAACCTTGGATTTTGAAATACTTAATGACGGTTCCGTTTTGATCTATTATTCTAATACTATTTTCAAAACTAGTTCCGAATAGTATATAATTACCCCTATTGATTAAATATGGATTCCAAGAATTTATATCCTCGCCGTTCGTAATAAAATTCAGATTGCCATCTAATATTAACGTACTGTAATTTTCTAGATATATGAAAATATTGCCATTGTTAAATTTTTTGATAGCTTCAACCTCACCAGGAGTGCTATAGTTACTGTAAGAATTATTAATATCAAGTTTATTTATTTTCCATCCTTGATTTGAAGTAGAAAAATATAAAGTCCCTTCTTTATCTATTTCATAGGGGTGAATTCCGTATTCGTATATTAGATCTCTTGTAAATATTTTTGTACCATTCTTATATAAGAATATTATATCAGGAGTATTATTACTATACTCATCATATGTATAGAAATAATTATCAAGGCCTATGGAAAAGAAATCCAAAACTATTTCAGACCCAATATTAATTTCTTCTATTAGATTGCCGGTATTCTTATCTAGTTTGTAGATTGTACTCTCATCAGCACTACTAAATCTATTATTTGCTATGAATATATTCATTTCATTTGCAAAGAATTTATCCGGTATATAAGAGTTATTTATAAATTCAAAAATACCATTAGGCGTTACCTTATATAAATCGTAACCGAGGCCATAATTATTACCAGATCGAGGTAAGTTTAAATATAGGTTATTATTTGTATCAATAAAGTATTCTATATCTCTTCCTCCATGGTTCACAAGGTTAAATATATGTTCTGGCACCTCAGCTTCCCATAATTTATCTAGATTTGAATCATATTTAATAATTCGCTTATTAAGGGGGGGATTACTACCGCCAATTCCCAAATATTCTGGCCCCATTTTTTCTGTTACTAACACTAGATAATTATTCTCATTGTCAACAATTATCCTTTGTTGAAAAGCTCTAGAAGTTCCAATTCCTGAAAATGAATAATTATTTAAGATATTTGAACCATCGATTTTCTCGGCTTGAACATTTAATTGAGTATAAAAATTCGATTCAGGGAACATTTTGTCGTAGCTGATACCGGTTGTGACTATATTATTGTCCTCTGTTTTTGAAAAATCCATTAGTTCATATGTATCAGATGTCTGAAATGATTTTAATAAACTCAGTTGGTCTGAAAATAAATGAATATTCGAATTACTTGCTGCTAGAAAGAATGTTCTATCATTATTGTTCTTGAAACCGGTTGCAAGAAAATCACTTTCGCTAGAAATAGTTTGTATCTCATTGTTATTGTCAACATGTAAAAACTCGGTAGTATTATTAAATAGATTATTTGCAATAACGATGTTTTCATTTTGTTCATTAACAAATTCACCTATCAAAAAATAATCATCCATATCAGAAGTTGTCAATGCATATTTAATTTCATTGTTTGCGTCAATCATCGATAGATGCATTTTATGCTTTAAAACGTTATTGGAACTGGAAACATTGGGACATGCCAAATAAGCATTTTTATTCGAATCAAGCGTTAATTTTACATCTTCAGAAAGTATGGCACCGTCATAAAAAGTCGTAAAATCTGAATCGGTTATTTCAAGAATAGATTCATTTTTTTCATTTAAAATTCTATAATATTTATAAATAAATGTATAATTATTTTCATCTAACACTTCTTTGACCAGAAAGTAAAAATTTTCAGAATCAATTGTTCCCATAACTTCTTGATGCTGTATTTCTTTAGAAAAAGAACTAACAATATCACCTTGATTATCTATTTTTAAGAAATAAAATATATTGCCATCAAATGTTTGATATTTGAAAGGTTCATATACTAAACTTAATGATCCATCATTATTTAACATTACATCCAGATAACCGTAATCATCATAATCTGAACCATCTAAGTTTCCTATGGTTTTATTATACAGGACAGTACCGTTTTCACCATACTTTAAAATAAAAATTAATCCATTTCTACTAGACTGATTAAAGGAACTTCTACCGATAACATACAATTCATTATTAGAATTTAGAAACGATTTTAAAGGAATGTCATAAGATAAATTTGTTGGTATGGATACTGTTTTTGTCCAAATTTCATTAAAATCTTGATCAATTTTTATAGTTAATATATCCGTAAAAGTAGAGTCTCTTTCAGTTGTTCCAATAATGATTGAATTGTTATTAGAATCATTATGAGAAAAATATCCAATATCTCGATTTGTATGATGATTTAATCCAAAGGATTTACCTTTCAAAGGGGATATTAAATCTTGAGAAGAAATTTGACTATAGGTTATAAAAAATATAATAAAAAGTATTGTTTTCTTCATAAGCAATGTTTAGCGACTAAGTGCAAAAGTAATTAATTTTAATTCATTATTATTTTAAAATGTCACGCAACTAAAATAGCAAAAGGAAACCAAGCTATAGGGAAATACGGCCTGCCACGCCTTTGGACGTGTGAGGATTTTCCGAGTAGCACAGACTCTTGCAATTAACCCGCCCGTACCGAACAGCACGTTCGGGCGGGTTATGCACCTCTTGTTGGGCAATCGTTTTTAAATTTTACCTGGCAATTCTCAAATATTGAACTTTTGTTAAGATCAAATATTCTCAAATTTAATTTTCTCTACTAAATCTTTGAAATATTCAGGACTCCATATATTTAAAACATCATCATTTTGAATAAACCTAACAACATCTTCTTTAATATTGCTAAAAGAAACTGATTCGATTTTGGTATCTAGTAGCTCGATAATTTGTTCATTAGAAATTCTATCGTCTTGCCAGTCATTTGTATCTTTTGCCCTAGTGAGGAAATGATTCACATCTAAAGGAACTCCTTTTTTAACATACCATTCTAAGTCATACCAATCCCTTCCTTTAACTCTATTTTTCCATTTTCTAAATAGTAGTGCATGCATTTTGCCTGCAAATAAACTTGGTTTCGTAAAACATTTCACATAAAAAGAAAATGGACGAAGTAATAGTTTTTCTTCTGTTTTAAAATTTAATGGAGGTTGTCGATCAACCTCTATTTTTATCTTTATGGTTTTGTTTGATCGTACTCCAGTTTCTTTAATAATATCCTCTAGTACAATTTCTTTCCATATTGTTTCAGCTTTTAAAAAAGCCGAATCAATTGCTGTTTGCTTCGTCTTTTTCTTTTCTTTAATACTCACTTTCAAACCCAATGACTTAAATTCATCTAGAACTGCTTTAAAATAAGGCTCTATTGAAAAATCTGGGTCGGGTTTTAGTAAAGAAAAATCCAAATCCTCGGAATATCTATCCAGTCCGTAAAAAATACGGAGCGCAGTTCCTCCATAAAAAGCCGCTTTCTCAAAAAAATCAGTTCTTGATAGACCTGCTAAAGTAATCTCTTGCATTATTTCACGTAATGCCGATAAAATTTCTTCTTCATTCTTAGGATTATATTCCTCTATCCATTCTTTTATCATAATTCTTCGAGTGTTTTTATGAGCATTTTTAAACTACTTTTTTTAGGGGCGCGCTCAAGCCATAATTCCATAACTTTCGTATTTATTGTGCTTAATACTTCACTATCCATTCGAAGATCTTCTATTAAAAATTCTCGCGTTTGTTTGATGCTTCTAAGATGAATTTTGGGTGTTAGCACAACTTTGTCACACAAAGCTTTTTCAGGTGAGGCAACTAACATTGTTTGCTTAGGTGAATAGTCTATTTTTTTTATTCCATAAGAATAATAAGGAATCTTTAATTGTTGGTAACTAAATCGTCCAACAGGAGTTTTATATTTTTTTGAAGTTTTTATGGTTACTGAACTTATTTCATAAGCTCTTTCTGGTATCATGTTCCAATAAGACAATGCGGACTCTAATGACACATAACTTGGTCCTCTAAGGTGATTCGCTATTAGAAAAGGTTCTGGTGTTGGTAAGTCAATTTTAGGTCCTGTTATATATAGCCCCCTTCTAATAGAAATAAGCTCTTTGCTTTTAAGTAGCTCACTAATTTTATCATTTGGGCTCTGATAATCACTTAATATTTCTAAAATTAAATGTCTTGATATAGGAGCTTCAGTATATTCCTTTATCATCTTTCTAAAATCCATGTTGTAATTATTTTGTGTGATAATTGGATAAAATCCGATTAACTGATGTAAATATAGCAATTATATGTAAAAAAACAAATACATAATCGGAATTAATCCGATTATGTGGTCAAATTATTGCAATTTATTACATTGAATTTAAAAATTTGTTTGCCTTTCCTTTTGATTTTTTGTTTCGAAACGTTTGAGAAGATTGTCCATATCTTCACTAATCTTTGTTTCTATAACTCTAGCATAGATTTGAGTAGTAGTTAATTTAGTATGCCCTAATAGTTTTGATACCGTTTCTATAGGTACTCCATTTGAGAGCATAACCGTAGTTGCAAACGTATGTCGAGCAACATGAAATGAAATATTCTTATGGATCTCACAAGCCTTGGCTATTTCTTTTAAATATCTATTTGTTCTCTGATTGGAGTAGAGTGGAAGTAGCTTTTTTGAACTTGTAATTTTTAGTTGTGTTTTATACTTTTTTACTATTTCATAAGCTTTTGGCAATAAAGGTACTTTCACTAATTCATTTGTTTTTACTCGTTTGGTATGAATCCAATGTCTGCCATCTATGCCTAAAACAATTTGATGCACCGTTAAATTTTTAACATCTATATATGATAAGCCAGTATAACAAGAAAAGAGAAAAATGTCTTTAACTCGTTCTAAGCGCTCTTGGTTGAAATAGGTATTTTCAATAAGGTCCAATTCTCTTTCGGTAAGATATTGCCTGTCATACTTAACAAACTTTAATTGAAATTTTTGAAAAGGATCTTTATCTAACCATTCAAGTTTTACAGCAAGAGTCACCATTTTTTTTAAACGTTCTAAATGTTTCATGACGCCATTATTGGTCAAACTGAGTACATCTTTTACATTTCTATAAGAGCGTAAAAACTGCTCAAAATCGCATATAAAACGATAGTTCAACTGCTTTAAATAAACGTCATCAACATTCATTTTTGATAGCATAAACGTGTTCAAATATCGTTCTGTAGTATAGTAGTTTTTCAAAGTACCATGTTTCAATACGGCAATCATACTGGTATTGTGATATGTTATGATTTCTTTGAGTGTTTTTTGATGTTCATCTTCTCCCAGATAACGTGCCTTTATGGCTCTGCTAGTAACCATAATATGCTCTTCTAAGAGCTGTCTATGACAATCTAATAATTGGCTATAAACATGGTCTAAATAACGGTTCAGCGTCCGGATTTCTGGCGTTTGCCCTCGAACCTTGTGCTTAGAAGGGTCCCAATTGCACACCGGAATTGTCCGTTTTAAACTGATTTCTGAACGTTTTTGATTGACAGTAATTCTTGCGTAAATGTCTAAATTGTTCACGTCATCACGTGACTTTCTAACGAAGAACATAATGGCAAAAGTATTGATTGTCTGCATCTTAAATGACTTTAGTTTAACAATTATATTTGTAATTAACAAATATCAAATTGCTCTTAAAAGCTCCTTCAATTTACGACAATTCTTATAAAAAGGTGTTCACCGAATTGTACACCTTTTATTTGCTTTTAATTGATTTCAAATGAAATCAAAAAAAATTAAAATACTGAAAATCATATAATTAACACTTTTTTGTTTTTAAAAAAAGTGGGTTCGTCGGGATGAGAGAACGAACGATATGAAATGAAACATTCTTATGGATATCAAAAGCCTTGGTTATTTCTTTATTGTACAGAAAAGAATTTTTTTATGGAAACTGGTTTTCCATCATTTGTAAAACCTTCAAGGTTTATTTCATAATTACCTTTATCATCAGAAGTGTAAAAAACGATTGAAGATTCATTTTTAGCTAATTTAAAATTCGGTTTCCAGAGTAATTGGCGCCTTAAATCAGGGATTCTATCTAGGTTTTTGTCATACGTTACATTAAAGTATTTTTTTGGAGTCAAGGGTTTAAGAAGATTGATGTTTTTAATATAATCTGTGTTTTTTAAGTTTTGATAATCACCATCAAAAGTTTCTATATCTATAATTCCATTGAAATTTTTAATACCATAAATATAATTTTCCTTTAATACAGTTATTTTTTTAACCGTTTCGGTATTTAAATTGATAATTTTATTGTGATCTAAAATCAACATTCCGTTCATTAATACAATCGGCTTGTTTTCTTTTGATAAAAAATCAAAGCCAAGTACATTTAAAAAATATTGATCATTCTTTTTTCTATAAAAAACAGCGTGAATAATTTCAGTTAAGGTCTCTCGTAATGTTGGAAACCTTTTATAATCATCTAAAATGTATTCAAAATTATTCGAAGAATAAAATTTATCCGCGTTACTATAGGAGATTAAAGAATCTTGTTTTAGGCTATTGTAAGCATTCTCAATCTGATTATCAATACTTCTTTTAATAATCACATTTTTTATTTTTTCACTTAATTCGAAATCCTTGAACTTGAGACCACCATAATCAATAGGTACAGTCTTATTTATTGTGATCTTTAAATTTTCAGTGTTCGTATTGACTATTTGAATGATTCCATTTGATGAACTATACGCTTCATTCACACTAAAATGAAAGTTTCCATAATTGTCAGTCCTTGAAACTTTAAAAATATAATGTTCCCCTGGAATTGAGAGAGAAACAGAGATATTTGCTGCCGTTGTATTAGATACTTTGTTGAATACCATTCCTGAAATTAATTCTCCTCTAAATTCTGGAATAATAGATGATGTGTTACCTTTTTGCTTTGAAGTAGCTCTATCAAATAAAGATTCATAGGTAATAGCTGTAGGTTTAGAAACTAGAGGCATATCACCTGTTTTTTTTACGGATATCGAATAATTCCCGTGAGCTAATTCTCCATTTTGGGAACTTACATTTAGTACCACCTTCTCCCTATTACCGAATTGATCTTTATCAAGGGATAAAGCTAATTGAAGGTCTTTATCTGTCTCTTTTTTATAGCTAGTATGAGTAGCTATTGAATTTGCATTTTTCAGATTGTTGAGTGTGTCATTTTTTATGGTTAAAAGATCTGAATTAATAGAGAAAGGATTTAATATGGTTAAGTCTCCATGGAAAAAATTATGCTTACCACCATTTCTCATCCATTTTGTGTAGGCAATCACTTTATAATTTCCAGATAAAAGTGTTGTTGGAATAAAAAAGTCTCCTTGACCCAAACCAGCAGTTAATTTTATTTTATGCTTAAAACAAACTTCTCGATTCTGGTCAATCAATTCAATATATGCAATTTTACTAAGATTACTTAGTTTTTTTGTTTTTGAATTGATACAATAAATTTTATATAATAATTTCTCTCCAGAAAGAAGGAAGGTAGAATTGTAGTGCATAAAAACCTTTTCTTGAGGGATCTTATCATAAAGATCAGATCTGTTATTTTGTTGGGCATGATTTTTTGAGGATAACCCAAAAATAAGAATAAGTATGAATGCTATATTTTTCATGTTGTTAGTTTAATCAATCCAAAAACCGGGTTTAATATTAGAGCCTAATTCAGTGCAATCACCACACAGCCTGTTTACTAAAACAATAGGAGCATCCATCCCTCCAGCGTAATAAGAAACTTTGTTGTTACGTATTAAACCAGCCAATGAGACTGGTTGAGATGAGGCTAAATAGGGATCACAAGTACTCCAAGGATATCGTTCAATGGTATAATCTGACCGATTGAAAAAGAATCTTTCTTGTGCTATAGAAGAAACATCAAAATAGCCTAATACCTTTTCCTCTGGATTCGTTGTTGAAAAAATATTTCTAGCTAAAAATCCTGGTTGATTTTGAGAAAATAAACTCTCAGAACTTGAAAGATTATTCAAGGTTTCAAAAAATCTATGTGACGGAGCGGATATTGTATGTTGTTTAACCATTATACTGTAACGACTATTGTTCCTGATGTCATCAAGAGGAAAAAATTTCACTAAAAATTTAGAAATTCGATCCTCAGAAAGTAGATCTGTACTTGCAATTAATCTTCCTTGAGATTTTACAGTATTATAACACACTCTTTCTTCTTGTGTCCTGGGTCCAATAGTAAATGCGAATGGATCAAGATTTGTAATAATAAACTGATCTGATACCCATCTAGGTGCTATAATTTTATAGGTTTCTTCAAATTCGTACCGATAATATTTAGAACTATTCGTCGGATCAGAACTATCTACATATACTGCTATGCCATCTACACCATCCACGTTAGTTTCTCTTAGCGCATATATATCGTCTATGCCAGAGGAGCTGCTAGTTAACTGGGTGGATTCAGAGGTATATGCTCTTCCCTTACTGGAAGTTACAGATAACTGATAACTAACTGATGGCTGTGCGCTAAATTGAATATCAGATATATAAACCCCAAGTTCGGTTTCGTGAAAAGTATAGGTCGTATTAGTACTAGAGGTAATCTGTACAGTTGCGCCAGATTCTGCTTGAGGTCCATTCTCTTCAAACCTAAAAGTTCTAGATAGAAGTACCCTTTGAAAGCTGAATTCATTGGTTATGGAAGCTTCTATAACAATAGCATCTTCAAATTCTATTGTGCCGGCATTAAACTCTTCTATACAGCTTATCGTTATCGAAATAAGAATTAAAAATGATATATAGTAAACTATTTTCCTCATTGTTGGCATAATATTAAAAAGTTATATTATAAGTAATAGTTGGAATTGGAATTGAAAAAATAGAACTTTTATAAGCTTTAATTTTTCCACTCTCGGTAACAAAAAATACTGAATATGGGTTGTTTCTACCCAATACATTATAAACAGAGACATTCCAAAAACTGTGTCCAACTTTGCTTAATTTATGATTTCCTTCAACGTTAAAACCGATATCGAGTCTATAGTAATCGGGGATTCTAAATTTATTACGATCACTGTACAATACACTTTCTTCTCCATTAAGTATAAAGCTACCAATAGGATAGGTTACAGGTCTACCAGTTTGGTATGAAAAGTTGGTAGAGAAACTGTATCGTGTTGTAATTTTATAATTAGCAATGAGGTTCACATCATGAGGTTTGTCAAAATTTGTAGGAAAAAACTTACCATTATTAACTTGTTCTTCATTGAAATCGCTTTCCAATTTTATGAAAGAACGAGAGTAACTATATCCTAACCATCCGTTAAGTCTACCTTTGTTTTTTTTAAGTAAAAATTCTACTCCATAAGCTTTACCCTTACCTTGTAAAATTTCAGTCTCAATGGTTTCGTTTAATAGTAAATTAGCACCTATTTTGTAGTCTAGAATATTTTTTGAATTTTTATAATAGCCTTCCAGACTAAGTTCATATTCATTTCCATCAATATTTTTATACAAACCTAGAGCGTATTGATTCGCCTGTTGTGGCTTAATGTTTAAATTGGAAAGCCTCCAGGTATCCGAGGGTGATGCAGTGGTGTTATTTGATAATGTATGAATGTATTGATATGTATTATTGTAACTAGCTTTCATAGATAAGCTGGGAGATAAAGAGTATCTTAAAGAAGCCCTTATTTCCGGACCACTGTAGGTCTTTATGACTTCGTTTTTATTAAAAGTTTGAGTGTCGATTACTGAATTTTCACTCCTAGATTGACTTGGGGCGTAAATATTTTGAGTAGAAGCTCCTAAAGCAGAAAAAAATGAATACCGAAAACCAATATTTAAGAGTAACTTTTGATTAACTTCAAAATTATCAGCTACAAATATTGCAGATTCAAGACCTCTCTCATCAGCTACCTTCAAGGGAATAATAATAGATTGGCCTCCTTTCGGATTAATATTTCCAGGTGAAATATTAAATAACTTAGTTGCAATACCATAATCTATTTTATGCTTTTCATTGGCTAAATATTTCATTCTTAATTTCAGTTCAGTTTCATTAATTCTATAATCTAGATTAAAGTCATTTATTGAATTTTTGTCAAACTCAATATTAAAATTATATGCACTATTCGCAAAAATTAGATCCCCATAATTTTTGTCATTAATTTGATGTCTCCATTTGAAGGATGCTAGTTTATTGGTATAACTTTGAAGTGAATCTGAAGTGATGCTAAATGAATCATTACTATAATATCCAGTAGCTTCAATTTTATTATTCTTGTTTATCCTATGGCTATATTTAAGATTGAAATCGTAAAAAGAAATACTACTCCTATTTAAGGATTTATCTTTTAAAGATCTCAATATCCAATTGGAATAAGTGCCACGTCCTCCGACAATTAAACTAGATTCACCTTTAACAATAGGAGTTTGTATCGTTGCACTACTTGTGACCGGACCTATGGAAGCCTCTCCGGTTATTTTTTCGAAATCAGCTTCTTTTGTTTTGATATTAAATACAGATGATAATCGTCCGCCAAATTCTGACGGGATACTACCTTTATAGATGTCTACATCTCCAGTTGTAAACGGATTAATAGCAGAAAAAATTCCAAAAAAGTGCTGTGGATTATACAAAACAGCATCATCAAGTAGAATTAGATTTTGATCTGCTTTTCCACCTCTAACATTAAAACCTGCTGAACCTTCACCAGCGGTTTTGATTCCATGTATGGCTGTTGCCACTTTTAATATATCACGCTCTCCTAAAATAAGAGGAATGTTTTTTATTTCCTGAATTTTGATACTGGTAATTCCGGTTACTGCCTCTTTAATATTTTTGTCCTTATCGGCTTCAATAACTAATTCATCTAATAACTCAGAACTTTCTGATAACAAAAAGTCATAAACTCCATTATTATATATAACAATGGTTTTTTTAAAATCGGTATACCCTAAGGATTTGGCTTCAACAAAATTGGCTCCAATAGGTAGTCTAATGGAATAAAACCCTTTATCATCAGTTACGGCACTAATATTTTTATTCTTAACTAGAATGGCTAAACTAGGAATTGGCTCTCCTGTGGTGATATTCTTAGCATGTCCTGTGAGTAAATAGCTTATTTTGGTTGAATTTTTTGATTCTTTACCAATTCTAACAACATTTGATTTTATCGAGTTCTTTTTAAGGCTTTCACTGTAAAATATAGGAGTACTTACTTCTTTGGGCTCAACTTCTATTTTTTGGTCTTTCCAAACTAGATTTGGAAATGAATCATGTACGACACTATTTTGTGTTAGAACTACTTTATTATCAGCATAAATAAAATAGTTTATAAGCGAATTTTTAAAAAGATCACTCAGAATTACATTTAAATTTACATCGGTATAATCGCCAGAGAATAATTTGTCATCTTTAAGCCAGCTTTCGTCAAAATAAAAATAATAGTTAGATTTTTGTTCGATTTCTTTGATTGCCTCACTTTTGCTTAAACTATTGAAACTTAAGGTGATTTTTTCTAGATTTTTATCTTGTTGAGCATTGATAATACCAAAAACAAAAAACATTAAAATATAGATATAGTTTCTCATTTTATTTTAAGTCAGATTTAGTGATCAATGTTGTTATCTCTCTTACAAGGGCTGTAAAAAAAGCATCTTTATTAGTTTTAGAAAGCTTCCTTTCTTTTCTGTAAAATGCAGCAATGTTATTTTTGAAATCAGGAAAGAGATGAATTAAATCTTTTTTTGAATCTATTTTGTAATAGTTATTTCTAAATAAAATTGCAAAATAATTCCTGTCTGTGAATTTACTATATCTATTAAAATCAATTATATATTCAGTCCTACCCTTATCATGCTTTTTAAGTAAAGTAATACTAGATGTTTCATCAATTACTTCGTAAAAACCCAAAGAAGATGCTTCCGGTTTATTCTTGAATAAAGAATTAGTAATAAATCGGTGTTCCTTTGGTGAAAGATCAGTTCTGAAATCTTTTATAGAAAACTCATCTATCTTTTCTTTTATGAGTTTAATAAATAAATGAAACGATCCATAAGGTAATTTAACAATCAATTCATCTTCATGAAGATCATATTTCATGTAGACATCATAGTATGGTTGGTGGTTATAAATTAAATTACCGGTTTTATACTCATTGAGTAAGAAGAATTTATGATTCTTTTTTTCTGTTATATATTTTTCTATATACTTAGTTCCATTATAAATACCTGTATTACCTTCGCCAATAACCGAATCAAACCAAGTATAGTAATCATTTAATTCTGAACTTGTTTGACTAAAGAATAAAGAGGAATTTAATAATAAGAATAGATAAAGTATAAATTTAAAAAAAGTATTTCTTTTCATAATATTTTTTAATCAAGGAGTGACGTATGCCTTTAATTATTAGTCATATCTTCTGCAAGCCAAATTTTTTCAACTTTAATTAAACAACCTTGCTTAGAACATTTTGCAATAGTGTTTTATGCTTAAAGTTTAGCGCTAGAAATAATTTAACATCTTATTTGGCTGTTCAAAGTTAACATAAAATAGTACATAATTCGCCCTAACCAGTTTGGTCATAGCTAACAATTACGAAGATTATTTCCTGGATAAGCTATTATATTAATGTGCATTTTTTCTGTACTGAATTTCTTTTTTAAAATAGTCATCAAAAGAGACTTTGGTGTCTTTAAACAGCTATACATGGATACCTTTTTCACGAGCACAGCTTACAAAATTAGTATCTTTATCAAAACTATTTATCATGCGTAATTTTTTTATACTTTGTTGTCTCATTTTCTTAGCGAAATGTCAGCAAGCACCAAAACCAATGCTTACCGATAGTGTCACCATTGACACGCTGCAAGGTAGGTCATTGTTAGGTACACCGCTTATTCGCCAACAACCGGCTATCCAAAAAGATTCCTTGCAAATCACTAATTATATAAATTCCTATAATAACCATATAAAAGACATCACCAATACAGAAGCCATCATTTGGGTGGGCCGAAGAATCGCCTATTTAGGGGATTATCAACATGCCATTAGGTATTATAGTAAAGGAATTCTTCTACACCCCACAGAGGCCCGTCTTTACCGCCATAGAGGCCATCGTTATATTTCTACACGCCAATTTGATAAAGCGATTGCCGATTTTAACAGAGCTGTACAACTTATTGAAAATACCCAAGACCAAATAGAACCCGATGGTATTTCCAATAAACTCAATACCCCAGTATCAAGTCTACATACCAATATATTTTACCACCTGGGCCTCGCACATTATATAAAAAATGAGTTGCCCAATGCTTTAATGGCTTTTCAAAAATGCCTAAACGCTTCCAAAAATGATGATATGCAAGTCGCCACACGGCATTGGCTGTTTATGACCCATAGACGATTAGGAAATACCGAAAAAGCGGCCAGTCTACTAGAACCAATCCATAAAGACATGAATATCATTGAAAATGATGCTTACCATCAATTATTACTATTTTATAAAGGCGACTTATCTGAAACAAAACTCATAGGCACCAATGCCACAGGATCTAGTGAAGCCGTTCAGTATGGTGTTGCCAATTGGTATCATTATAACGGTGATCTAACAAAAGCAAAAGAACTGTATACATACCTTATAGAAAATGGTAATTGGGCCGGATTTGGCTATATCGCTGCCGAAGCAGATTTGAGTCGTTTGTTAACGAATTAATCCTAGAAGTTAGTAGTAAGTAGCTGATTGCACGTATGTGTAGTGGAAAACAAAAAACATTTTATTTTTATAAGTTTTCTTTGTTCATTTTTGCCTTAGATGAAAAAACGAACCAAAAAAATCAAGACTGATTTTAAAACCATAAGAAAATACTACGGTAACCCCAACCACAGATAAAAAGAACTCGCCTTTCAGGCTCAAACAGCTTTTTATCTTTAAGCCATCAACTGCTACCTTGATTTTCAATGTTTTTAAAATAGGTCGAATTAATACTAAAAAGCCAATCGTTTATCACAAAATATTATTAGAACTTTATCCCGCATCTGGAAAAATGCGTTAAGAAAATCATTGAATGAAGCGTTAAAAAACAAAAGCTGTCTGACCCCGAGACTTCGGGGGAGTTCTTTAATTTTAGTGAAATGAAATGATTTTTAGCAATTTTAACAGCCAGCGGTGATTTTTCTTTGCTTCTTTCTTTTCATGGTTGGAAAAGAAAGAAAGGAAAAATTAAAATTTGTATTAATTTCTATTTTATGGAGTTCGTGAATGCAAAGCATTTTGAGGTTTTTTACAATAAAATTTTATAAGTCCCAAAAACATTATCTACTTCGTATGTAGTATTTTCAACAACTAAATCATTAATTTTTGTATCTGGGCAGCACATGTTTTTATCGGTAAGTTCAGCCTCAAATTTAAATCTAAACTCAAATGCATTGGGGATATAAATTTTATAATCCTTTAGTTCGGTTTTGGTTACGGCATTGCTTATGTATATTATTATGGATTCATCGGTGGGAAAAATAGTATAATTAACAACTTCGTTATTTATTTGATTTACAATCTTTAGATCACTTGTAGTGTATGTTCCGTTTAAAAATAGATCTTCACGGGTAGTTTTTGAAAGAAATTCTAGTGTAATAGAAGGTGCAAGACAACTAACTGCTGAACAATCAACGTCGAATGAAATATCTTTAGTACAACTAAAACAAACAATAATTGTTAGAAAAAATACTATTTTTTTCATAAGTAGATTTTCTTTTAAGATGCCACTAATACTAAAAGGTTGCCTTTTAATTTTGTATTCAGATCTTGTATTGCAAATTGTTACTAGTCATATGAAATCCGATCTCTTATAGTACCATCTTGTCGATGCACAATAACATCTGCTTTGTGTTTTTTGGCGAGTGTTTTCGCTTTGCGTAAGGCTGTGCTTTGCTTTCTATGATTAGAAGTAATACGTTTATTGCCTTCACGGCGAACGGCCCAACCAGCTTTATATGGAACTACATGTTGATGCCATGTTCTTTTTCTATTTTTTGAGCTTTTAAAAAAAACATCAACGATTTGAGTGATGAGGTCTAACCAGAAGTTTGATTTTTTAGGCATTATTTTTTTGTTTGATACTGGGTACAAGATAATGTTTTTTACAACCTTCATTTTTGTCTTGACACAAAAACGAAGCAAAAAAGTCAAGACTGATTTTAAAACCATAAGAAAATACTACGGTAACCCCAACCACAGATAAAAAGAACTCGCCTGTCAGGCTCAAATAGCTTTTTATCTCTTTGCCATCAAATGCTACCATGATATTCAATGTTTTTAAAACAGGTCGAATTAATACTAAAAAGCCAATCGTTTATCACAAAATATTTTTAGAACTTATTCCCGCATCCGGAAAAGGCTTTCTACCAAGTTTTTGAAATATATACAAACATTAAATTGACGGAGGTGGCGGGGCGCAGAAATAGTGAGTGAAGAAATGGAAGTGCGACGCAAGGCGTGACGCATGGAATTTCGAGAACGAGGGATACATTGCCAGCCCGATTGGCTGACAGGTAATTTCCTTGGGCCGCCTTGATTTTTTAGGTTCGTTTTTTCATCTAAGGAAAAAATGAACAAATAGAATCTCACATAAACGGATCATTCTGAGCAAAGCGAATAAAAAAATGATGAGAAATAGAAGGTTGTCGAAGAATTTTTGATAGTTTTATAAGCTACAATGATATGACAAAAATCATATTCAATAAAATGATTTACAACTAACTTTATGCACTTCAAAAAAATATCAAATGACTATAACTAAAAAAGGATGGGGACTAAATGACAGCGTAGTCCTTATGCGAATATTCATAGGCTGGCACTTTTTATATGAAGGAATAATAAAAATTTATAATCCGGATTGGACATCTTTCGGGTACCTGGCTTCAGCACAAGGACCTTTAAAATCTGTTTTTGCGGCATTAACCAACGAAGCAATAATTGGTTGGGTTGATGGATTAAATATGGCCGCACTAATTGTAGTAGGTCTTTGCTTTCTCTTTGGTGTTTTCGAGAAAAAAGCTGCAATAATAGGTATAGGATTATTAGCCATGTATTATTTAGCACACCCTTCTTTTCCTTGGTTAATAGAAGCAAATGTTGAAGGTAGCTACTGGTTTGTCAATAAGAATTTAATTGAACTGGCAGCATGTATGGTAATATTCCAATTACCTACAGGGCACTACTTTGGTTTAAAGAGACTTTTTAGTAAAAAAAATAATGAAATTAAAATTGAAAAGGTATGAAATGGACTAGACGAGATATGATCAAAGGTTTAGGTAGTTTACCTATTGCGGGTGCCGTTTGGTGGGCAGGAGCCTCAAGCAGCGTACTAAATAGTAAAAAACGTTCTGAATTATTAGAACAATTAAATATAGAACCTTCATTGCCTTCGGCATTACCTCCAATAGGTGGTAACCCCATACGCGTTGGGATCATAGGTTATGGTATTCGCGGGGAACAACTATGTAGAGCTTTAGGTTTTGCGTCAAAAGAATGGTTACAAAATATGCAAAAATCCGTAGACGAAAACCCTAAACATACAGCATTAAAAGATTTTCAGGCACAAGATAAATTAAATGTACAATTAGTAGCTGTTTGTGATGTTTTTGATGTTAGAGCTCAAAATGTAGTCGATTCTTTTTCTACTAAAGACAATCCGGTAAAACGTTATAAAACATATCAGGAAATGATACGTAGTGGTAACGTTGATGCAGTAATTATTGCTACTCCAGATCATTGGCATGCACCTATGGCTATTGATGCTTTAGAAAATAATGTACATGTTTATGTTGAAAAACCAATGACACATACAGTTGAAGAAACGTATAGACTAAGAGAGGCAGCTAAAAAATCGAAAGCCAAATTTATGGTTGGACATCAACATAGACAAACATTGAGTTTTAAAACTGCTCAGGATGTTGTTAAAAAAGGAACACTAGGTCATATAAATATGATCCAAACCAATACGAATAGAAATGATGATAATGGTGCATGGAATTATGATATTCATGAAAAAGCAAATGAGCAAACAATAGATTGGGAACAATTTTTAGGATCTGCTCCTAAAGTACCTTTTAATAAAAATCACTTTTTCAGATGGCGAAAATGGTGGGCATATGGCTCCGGATTATCAGGTGACTTGTTAAGCCACGATTATGATCGTTTAAATTGTGTAATAAATATGGGAATTCCTGAATCTATAGTTGCTTCAGGTGGTATTTATACACATAATGATGGCCGAAATGTACCTGATGTATTACAAGTAAATATGGAATTCCCTGAATTTAGTATTGGAAGCAGTCAGAAAGCAGGAAAAGAAAAAGGAATGACCTTTATTTATAGTGCTACTCTTGGAAATGGTTTTAATCGCCCAACAATACTCATGGGACATGATGCTACTATGGAATTAGGGAATAGATTGACTATCTGGCCCGATGGACAATCTACAAAATATGACGAGATGCTCAAAGCCGGTAAAATGCGGCCTTCGACACCTATTTTTCAGTATGATCCGGGAGCAAATATACCAGATGCTATTTCGTCTGCTACATCACAATACTTTGCTGATAAAGGTTTAATGTGGACCTATATTGATGGAGTGCGAGTAGATTCTACTTTTTTACACTTGCGTGAATGGTTGAGTGTTATTCGTAATGGTGGAACATTAAGTTGCGGAATTAAAGAAGGTTTTGAAGAAGCAATGGTAGCACATATGACAGGACTTTCATGGAAACTTGGAAGACGTATTGATTGGGATCATAATACCGAAACTATTGAACCTATTGAAGGTGTTGATTTTGATGCCATATTGCTTTCGAGTACGAATGTGTAGAATGTAAGGAGAAAGAAGAAAGAAGCAAGGAGGAGAGAGGAGTTGGAAGTCTGATTTTACTGTCATTCTGAGCAAAGCGTAAGAATCTGTCAAAATAGTAACTAGATTCATGAGATTGTTACGTCGTCTGCCAGGCTTGCTTCGCAAGGTGCCTACGCATAAAATATATTTTACGCTTGGCAATCCTCACAATGACATGTTGTTAAAGAAAGGAAGAAGTAAGAAGTAAGAAGTAAGAAGTAAGCAAGAAGTCTTATTATCTTGTCATCCTCGCGAATGCGGGGATCCAGAAATATAACAACTTACGTCATTGCGATCCCGATCCCGAGTACTGGGGAGGGAGAAACAATCTGTCAAAATTGTAACCAGATTTATGAGGTTGTTATGAAAGAAGTAAGTAGAAAGGAGTAAGAAGTACAGAGCTGGTAGTAGTAAGTAAGATTTTTCTGTCATTCTGAGTGAAGCGTGAGAATCTGTCAAAATAGTAACTAGATTGATGAGATTGCCGCGTCGCTATACTTCTCGTAATGACGTTAAAAAAAATGAAAAATAAATATCTAACTAAAATGATATTTGTTTTTGTCTCATCATTTTTTTCTTGATAAAAAAACGATGCAAAAAAATCAAGGCGGCCCAAGGAAATTACTTTGTAACGTTCGTTCTCGAAATTCCATGCGTCATGCTACGCATCGCAATTACATTTCTTCACTCACTATTTCTGCGTCCCGCCCACAAGTTAAATTTGGAGGTATTGTTATTAATTAGACTTGTCATTCTCGCGAATGCGGGGATCCAGAAATACAACAACTTACGTCATTGCGATCCCGAGTACTCGGGAGAAGCAATCTGTTTAAATAGTAACTAGATTGATGAGATTGCCTGATCAAAAAGAATTCTTAAACAATCCCATAAACAGGAACAACAAAATCACCATTTAAAAAAGACTGTATATCTAATTGACTTTGGAGTATAACACCTTTGGAATCAGTCTCGAGCAAATATTGTATTGATTGTAATAACGGAACTGCTGTTGTGGTTTGTATAGCTCTTAAGGTATGTTTACCAATTTGTAAAGGGCCAATTTTTTTGGCAACTTCTCTTCGGCGAAGTATACCTTTTGCATCTTTACCTTCAACTGCCGCATATAAAATTATTTGGTCATCTTCTATATGTGGTATAGTTGCTTGCATTTTTTGTTGCAAGGTATTAATCGGATCATCTTTTGGTTTTAATTGTGCCAATTGTGTTTCTACCCAGTCATAATGTCCCGGATGACGTAATGTTTTATAATCTAAACTATGAACTTTTCCTGCTAAAGCATCGGGCAGATCTGCCGCTCCACCGGAAGTCAGGTCTTCTTCGTAGGTAATACCTTTAATAATAATTGTAGCTCTTTCTGATAAGGCCGGTACCATAGTTTTTTTATTATTACGCACCACCACACAGTCTTTTATATATTCGGTTGCCACACCAACTGGGCTCCATGTAAATCCGTAATAATGTGGTGCAATGGCGTGATCGGTTAAAGCGCCTACTTTAAAGCTGAGGTTATCAACCTTATCAACTTTATAGTCTGCACAGAATTGTTGAAACAGATGATTTGCCAGCACATCAATATAGCCTGGAGCTAAACCTGTTTGTAAAATAAAACCTGTTGATGCATTGTTGGCTAATTCCATTATTTGGTTGGTTTCGGCCACATATTCGGTTAAATTGGCGTAGTGTAAGTTATAATCTTTAGCAAATTGTGCCATTTTTGGCGCCAGGCTTCCCGGCAAACAATCGAGTAGGGCATCACCCTTTTTTAATATGTTTACCATTTCGTCTGTCATACCATCTTCGGGCAAATGAAATGCATGCACTTCGCATTGTTTTGAAGTTCCGTTTTGTATCCATTTCGCGACTTTTTCCGCTTTAGCGAGGGTACGATTACCAATATAAATAGTAGGACTTATATCACTCCATTCTGCTAAGAGTAGGCCTGCTGCTTCTGCAATACCACCGGCACCAGCGATAATGATGTTATAGTGTTTTTTCATCTATAGCAATTTAGATAATTTTATTAAAAATTGCTGTTAAAAAATCGTTATTAAAGTTACGATTAGTTAAAAGAAGAAAGAAGAAAGAAGAAAGGAGTACAGAGTTGGTAGTAGTAAGTAAGATTTTACTGTCATTCTGAGCCAAGCGTGAGAATCTGCCAAAATAGAAACTAGATTCATGAGATTGCGTCGTCTAGTTCCCGAAACAAGTTC